>Ga0307512_10000289_pt1 | contig 73015 bp, 45 predicted proteins | sample 14_EM_MG_FD_200267 | JGI IMG/M metagenome (GOLD analysis project Ga0307512, IMG submission 200267) | Populus trichocarpa ectomycorrhiza microbial communities from riparian zone in the Pacific Northwest, United States - 14_EM | ecosystem: Host-associated > Plants > Roots > Unclassified | place... | reverse complement strand
TCCGCCCCCCTCGCCCCCCCCCCCGCGCGCCCCCCCCCCCCCCCCCCCCCCCCCCCCCAACATTCGTATTCGGTAAAGCAGGTGATAAATTTACTATCCATTCCTTTTCTACAATGAAACCATGAACACAGACTTTGTTTTTGTCGGCATCTATATATGTTCTGGCCCATACACCAAATACTTCCATAGGCCTATGGGTCAGCCCATATGCCAAATAGCTTACTTGGCCAGCAGGTCAACCTACTCACCAACCGAGGACCCGACCCATATGCCAAGTAGGAGGTTGGGGAGGTGGTTGGGAACAGCGATGAAAACCTCGCAGCCAATTACCACAATCTTTAAGTTACCATCTCCATCTCCATCACCGCACCGTGACCTTATCCGTATCACGTTGCGCAATTTAAAATGTTTACCTCCACTTCAAGTTCTACCACTGCTGCCGGCTCTGCTCTTGCAGCATCTATCCTCAGCGCTGCCGCTGCCACTCTCCTAGATGATGGGTTTTCATACGCAATGCGCGAGGAGATTTTGAAAGCGCGAGTAGTTTCTTCTATGTCTGAACTTCCTTTTGTCTTATTCACGGCTCCCTAGAAGGGTTGTTGTAGAAAATAACAGTATCCTCTGGTTTTGCATTTGGTCAACTTGGTGCACCGGTCGACCCACTGCCCAACAGGTCAACTTGGTATACCGGTCGACCGCTTGGCCAATGTGTTGACCAGCACACTAAGTTGACCTGTTGGCATATGGCTCGACCTATAGGCCTACGGAAATATTTGGCATATGGGTCTGAACATCTATATATTAAAGTAACTTAGTCTAGATTTCGCAAGCGACCGTAAACGCATAGTATAAATCTTTTAATTATAACTATTGTTAAAGCTACTCATATATTACCAGTCGCAACGTCCGCTAAGTCATGTAACAAATATGAAAGGGAAAATCGTGTATAGACTTAAGGTACAGAGAAGAGAGAAGGATAAGGATAAAGACTTAATTAGATATATACAAAAGACTTGTGTGCCTACCATCCCCTGTTACAGTGAGCTTGTATGAGGTTTGTAACACGTCTCAAATCTTATAAATGTAACAGGTCGAGCGATAAAACGCAGCACTTATCATTTGTCGAACTATAAATTAGAAACTGATAGAATATTATGTTCTAAGGTGGCGGCGTTGAATCATTGGGAACATTATGGAAGTACGCAACGCCAGTGGTAACTGTCACTGATATCGTGGCACTGTTCCAGTAAGGTGAAATAGTGAATCTGCGGCTATAGTCAAGCTTACTGGAACTTTCCAAAAGCAATCTGTCATTTGTCCCCCAAGCGGAGTAACTTCACCGTGTCGTTGTTCCGGGACGCCATCAACCAACGAATATATTAGAGATACGACTAGGACGATGAGTGGGATCAAAGGATTGCAAAATTACCTGAAACCTGGACCTGTTCTTGCCTGCTTTGGGGAAGAACTCGTTGACTAGACTAGTCAAATGCGCCTAGGGCGGGCCAGCCGTCGGTTGGGGCACGGTATTCTCGGTACAGTTATCTAGTAATGTTTATGAGTGTTAGAACCAGTGATGTTGCAATATGGACGAGAGAATTTTGTGTTCTATGAAGAGATAATGAGAACTACTCGAGATATGTATAAGAGAATCTTCGGATATACCTTTGCCACCCGTTGCCACTTGCCACTCTCGCCACCGGATATGCAACAAGCAAGTCTAGGAGTCACTACAGTTGAACGTGGTATGCATTCAGAAACAAGATAGTGCGCTTCGAATGAAAAAGTCGAAAGTATCTGAGGCAAACAATCCCCTACATGTAGATTGATCACAATAGTCGTTTAGGAGTACTTACTAGGGAATATTAATCAAATGGGTGGCAGAGTTTCTGTTGGCACGGGATTTGGCCCGATGGCTCGTGCGGCGTTCGGGGGCTTACAGCACCCAACGGCCTAAGGCTGCGGGCATGAGGCCGGTGGCTTGTGGCCCCCATAGGCCGCCGCCAGCCCCCATGCCGAGGAGGAGGTCTAGCCCCGGGAGTGATGCCCGGCATCGGTCTCCGGATGTGATACTCGGCTTCGCCGAGTATGCTCTCTCCTTTCCTATATCTATGCCTGTCTCTCTCTCTCTTTGCTCTTTAGACAATCACTTTTGTACGATAGTCAATTCAATACCTCTATTCGTACTCGATTGATCTCAACAGCTTCTGATTGGTCAAGTGCAACGTCATGTATCAGTGATCATCTTGGTTTACATCACTCCCAATTGGGGTGTAATTGACCGCCCACTATTGCGACCAATCTACAAAATCGAGCATGTAGGGGATAGTTGTAGAGGATAGTTTTCCCATTCCCAATACAAGTAATGAAGAAAGAACAAAAGCAAAGTTTTTTATATACTCTCATCCTAGTCTACAAGAAGACTATCTACTCTGCTGTAACCGGCAATCTTATCCATATACCTGCAACTAGAAGCCCGCGGATAGAAGATACCTAAAGGGATTCAATGAACCGGCCCTAAAACTTCGTACCCGAGGCTGCAACTGCTATTGGTCTTGCCTAAGGGCTACAGTTATTGGGTCTTACGAGCTACACATACCAATAACGGTTGGTTCTACTCGGAGGTGAAAAATCGGCAAGCTAGTTATCCAAATTGTCCTTGGAAGAACAGTCAGTAACTACCTGAAATACGACGGTAACCCGGCTGAACACGACCAACTCACCAACACCGGTCCCACCACCTAATCGATTCCTTCCTCCCCCTCCCCTCCTGACCTCCAAAGGAATGCCCAGTCGCTATGGTAGCGGCACCAACAGCGTTGGTTGTGGCGAAACTGTCGCTTTTTTGCTTGATGTTAAGAAGTCCGGTGGCCTGCAGGGATAGTATCTCTTACACGCTTGGTCACCTTAGGTTTGTTGCGGTTTCAGCTGGGAAGGTTGTTTGGTTAGTTCAACGTCGGGCTGAGCAGTTTGGAATTTCTGATTGGTTGATATAACTGATCGGCATCCAGGATAAGAAATGCACCAAATCTAAAGAAACTGAGCGAGTAGGGGAAAAGCGGCAATGAAAATTATGGGAATAGCCGGTCTTCGACTTAGTGCGGTTCTAGGACCGCTGTCTCATGACTCAATCCAATATGAGAGTGACCCAGCTAGTTTATCAACTCTTCGTGATTTGTCTAAGGGCCTAACATTGTGTCATATGTTGTCCTCCAAACTAGCCTAGCTAGAGCTGCAATGCGTATAGGCGGAGAGTAGTGGAGAAGGAAGATAATCGATACTATTGGGTATTAAAGAGAAAGATGACAGATGAGTAGATTTTGCAATGTGCGTATTTTGGAATGGGTACGGAGTACTCGTCCGATTTTGAAGTCTCCAGACACCCTGTTACTCATTAAATGACTGATAAGATTAGACCTTATTGGGTTATCATGAACTTTGGTGCATCGTCATCCACCTGTTGACATGTCGCCAAGGCGACAAATCAGAAGGTCAAAGGTCGATGCCCAATAAGATCTGTTCTACCACACCGACCAAGTTGTCACCTTGGCCAAAGGGACCTACCCCACTCACAAAGTAACACCTAATCACCATAACCGCAAGCAAAATTCGGCCCATGGATTATCATTCACTATCCATTGGCCATTAGTGATGTGCCCCTGAAGTTTGTGTCAAAATACATCAGGTGCTGTGTGGTTGCAATCACTAACACTGTGTCAAATGCGGGTTTGGGAGAAACAGCTCTAGCGATAGTATTAAGCCTTCTGTTTACTGGCCCATACTTGCAGATATGCATCTTGATGCTATCAAGAAGGTCTCCTGCAAATTTCAATATATGAAATAGTTAGGAACTTATTAAAATATAGTAATATCACGATTTACTTAGCGAGTGGGAAATTTAGTCGGTGGGGTAGAACAGATCTAATCTTATCAGAGTCGTTAGATCAATGACAGGGTGTCAGAAGACTTGAAAATCGGACTAGTAATAAAGATCTTCGCTGCTTCCAGAATGAGCCAGCACATCATGGTGGTCTGTCTCGGACTAGAATAAGATCCTAGCAAGTGCTTCTACGCCTAGAGTCGCAGAATACAAGATCGCTCATTTTCTGGCAAGTTACACCCAGAGCTGGTAAGCCACATGCAATACGGGTAAAACGCTGTTTGGATATTAACAGAAAAGGTAACAACCAGTGTGCTTTGACTTTACTCTCAGCTTCACACTTGGTCAACAGTGGCTCAACTCCCTTCTCTCACAGTAAAATTCATTACTGGAAATGGGGTGTCCGATCTTCTACAGCCGGACATAAAATTTGTTTAGTAGTGATACTTTTACAACAGTGATATGAAGCATTAAGAACCTATCATTCACAGTACAGTCATTATTAAGTACTAATAGTCCCACTGCCGGACAACTTTGCAGCTTTCCGGTGCGAGTTGTCCGGCTCTGGCGCTGTAGAGCGATGTAAGGAAATGCAGTAGCACTGCAGGTTTTGAATTATAGTTGTTGAGACTCCATGGTGAAGTTTCTTCCTCGCTACAGCATCACCGTAGCAATTCCCCAAGCCCCACGATTATCTGTTGCACGACTGATTAGGCATAGAAGTCCGATGAGCAAACACCTAACCGCCATTGATGTCTTCAATCGCTACGTCGGTGTCAGCTACGAATCATACCGGTACCTATTTGTCGAAACGTTGGGTTGCCTGAATGCAGAACTGCCGGTCAGACTTTCTGCCGATGTGATAGTGAAAAAACACACGCTTGAAGTACAAACGACTGCGTATGAAAACTTAAAACTACTAACATACTGGAATCATATAAAATAATAGGGCACGAAGGTAACGATCACCGGGCTGATGATCATAAAGGGAAATATTCCCGCCGTATGCTACTCTACATTTTTAACGGAAATTTCTTTAACCCAACCAGTGATATCTTAACCATAAAAATAAAAAGGAGAATTTTGTGCAAGCCACTGCCAATCGCCGATGATGCCCAGCCACTGCAACGATAATAAGTCTAACACCGGCAACACTATCAAGATACTTTAAAACCGATAGTATAGTAATACGCTTTTAAACATGGAGCTAGGTGTATTTATGGTAACCATCTTGCAGCTGGTGCTTGATGGTGCTTACTGTTACGTCTAGCCAAAGAGCGAAGGATTCTCAACACTGGCAGAATGACAGAAATTCCGATGATTGCCACACTTCCCGCCGTTCCTATCAGTAAGGCTAAGGTAATTCCATATGATGCTCTATCGAAATATCCTGCGCCACCACCCTGCTGGGTAGCTAGTCCGACTTGCATAGCTGAGAGAATCACGGAAACGTAGGCGAAGACCGTCAACAGCCAGGCGAAGTACCTTTCAGAGAAATTACCGTATTGGCCGGACCAATATCCATCAATCCACTTGTTGCATGTAAACCTATAAATCCAGTTGAGGCTGACTCGGTGGAGTCCTCCGTACATATACCTCCGGTTAATCAGGACCATCTGGTTGGTTGTAAAATGCGAGTCTATTTCCTGCGCGAAAAATAGCCATTTCCCCCACTTAGTTTCCTTGGGTAAAAGTCCTAGGTCGATGGCGATTTTGAAATTGCTCTCGTATTTCACCAGCTGGATGTATGAAAGCAAGAGACCGCAGGCGTTGGCGTGCATGGTGGTCGTCGGATCGACCTCTGGGTCGTTGGAACACAGGTTGTCTTGGAAGAATTTGTGATTGAGAAGGAACCTAGGTACAGGTTTCACAAACATGTGGTTTCCCCACCAAACCAGATGAAGATCCGTCCTTTCCGTGATCACAAATTCTCGTTGCTTCATCTTCTGCTGGTGAAGAGGATGGGCATCCGCAGTACCGGCCAACCACAAGTGCTTATGGATCTTGTCTAGTCTCGGCACACCCAGCTCCCTAGGTATGTGCGACAGGTCATATCGGTGCATGGCTGTATCTTCATCGGAGAGTAGGTTATTTAGGTCGGAAAATGGGGGGAGAAGTTTTGTAGTCTAGATGATATGTATTAGACAAATATTGATTATTATATTACAATCATCGGGGGGTTCCTGTCGCACCATCTTCTGAGATAAGTGTAGTTATACTACTCTAGAATTTGAAAGGTTTAGAGGACGGTAAACCTAAGGTGATTAGAATGATTGAATAGATCGAGGGTTGGTGGGTTGAGGTTTGGGAGGAGTTTGGCAGCCCAGAGAGACGACCGTAGAATCTGAAGTAGGCGGGTTTTTTGTAGTGCCGTGCAAGGTCGGCTGTTCTACGCGGAGTGCTCAGCTTCGCTGGCCCTCTGCGAATGTTAAAGCCTCAGGGCGAACAACACTCTATCGTTGAACTGCTGTTTTTCGGTTGTGGTGAAAAGAACAGACTAAATGTTTTAGATTCAAGTAGGTAAATGGCCGTATGCATACGCTGTGATTCTAAATGCACTGGAGAATCAAATTTGCTCTGCGCCGGCCAATCATTTTGCATTCAATAAAAGGGCTTGCAATTTTTGTTGTGTATGCTGATGGAAGTGATAACCCTTAGGAAACTTTTTGTTTGTCGCAATGATTCCAGCAGTTCAGACAATCCTGGTCTAAGGTGGGATCAGTACGGTCCGATCCAATAGGAAGGTCGGACTGGAGTGGACTAGTCTCGGACGGTTTCAGTCTGGAGTGGAGATTTTCTGTATTTTTGGTGATCGATCCCAGTCAGAGGTAGGGGCTCAATATGGTCCGGTCCAGCAGAAAGGCCACACTGGACTATTGGGATCATTGATTTGTCAGGACTCTCAGCTATTCTGGCTTCCTAGCATAGGCTGCAGAAGTACAGCGGAGGGGTTGCCATGATTGGAGACTTTGCGAACAGGTTTCAAAAAATCTGAGACTTGCATGATAAGACCGCATCCACTTCAGAATTATTAGCGAGAATGAGCTTCAACTAATTCTGATGTAGTTCTAGATGCCAGTCGTGAACAGGAATGCTTTGTTTTACCGATCCAAAATAATACACAAACAACTGTTCTCTAATTTTGCCTTTCTATACGTTCGTCAGTTCTAGTGTTCGCAGTAGGATTTAATGATGCGTTGGCTATTCCAGCTGATAATCGAACCTGCTTGTTACTTGTTTTGCATACTACCATGCATGTGAGGCATATATGTGCATAAAGAGGTAAAAATAACATCGACAGTCAGCGTATTTTCAATCTCACCAAGTTCAGAAAGTATGAACGGTCTTCTGTGAGCAGAGCGCCGTTGGTGGAGGGTCAGAGTTGAAGGGATGCACACTATAAGTTTAAACGCTGGAGTTTTTGGCTGAAGTTGGAGTTCCTAACTTCTAAATATCATACGGAACGCGAGAAGAGCAGGTTTTAGAGAAGGGGCTGGTGGGGTTGTGCCTAGTTTTTCCTTCGCATATACTTGTGTCTATTCAAGTGGCTACAGTTCAATGGTTAAACACTGTGCTGATAGTGCTGTAAACAATGCTGGTTGCTGAAGCACAGTTAGATGGGTGATGTACTTCAATATAGCCAAACACGCAGCTCATTGGTTACCCTAGGTTTTCGGCAGCTTATCATCAAAATGACTGGGGAACTCGGAGCGATGGAAGCATTAGCGTGGTCTGAACCAAAGATCAATCAATTGTCGAAGACTTGAAACCATCGGAATATTCAAGATTTAGGGACAAATTATTTGATTTGCCCACCGGAGACACCTCCTTCTTGTCTACACTAAATGTTTCTCACTTACAAACCATAGTCGCTGCGCAAAACAGGTTGTATTTCTAATAGCCACCCATTCCCGAAAACACCTAACTATGGGGAAAAGAAAAATTATGGCGTAACATATGGTGACTAAGCAACGGTGTTCATGATCCTTGCATTTGCAGCTAAAAGCCAGGAAAATGTCCCCTTTGAATGGCCTTGTTGCACCACATACGCGGAACCCATCTGCAAAATGCCCGCACATGGGGCTGCAAAATCCAACCCCATCCGCAGATGCGGTATCAACCATTGAAAGATTACTAAAGTATAAGCTCTTGGGCACCAAGTGAGCATCTAAAATCTACAACACCCAGTTCCTTTGAATATAATAGAGGAACTCGTCAACGAGCTGCTTGAATGGACTTCAAACGTTGATGTGTCATTGAGGATTTGTGAAGTCTCGGTCGCTCCTTCTTGACCACCCAAAAATCGAAGTTTCACTGTCGCGCAGATCACCAAAATACCAACTAAAGAATCGTGGTCTTTTAAACATTTTAGCTGGATTTTTTGAAACTTATATTATTCAAAACTGCAAGCCAGTATATGTCTATGTTCAAGGTCCAACCGCCCGTCCGGAGTGGCGTCTTTCGAGGCCCAGCACCGCCATCCAGATCGGGTGAACGCTGTATTTTCCCCAATGCGTCTCAAGTCAAGGCTAGCATCACGAGGGCCCATTTAGGGAGACTGTAGGTTCCCAGCGGAGGTTACTGTTACCGGATGTGTATAATTTCGGCCGGGAACCAGGCCGGCAACCAAGCCGAGCTTAGCGAGTGCGCTGTCACGCCAAAACCAGGAGGTAGGATTGACGATTTGACGTGTATTCGGCAGCTTCTCAACCGGTCAGCATCGTTAATTCGCATTTTCTACACTGCTAATCCACTTCATAGAGTTGGTGGGTGTAGTTTGTTTTTTCCTTTTACCCCTAACTCCTTTCAGCTTTAGGGATCGTGTGCAAGACTGTAAGGCCCTTCAGGGTTGTAGTCCAGATATTGGAAGCCCTTGGCCAAAAGCGGGCAGGAATTCTCAGCCCAGAAGATTGTAATCCAGGGTTGGGTAAGGCTCTGCCCGGATGAGACGGACGGTCAGGAAGCCTGTCCATGTTCACCCCATCTAGGGAGTTCCGCACCTTAAGTAGAATCATCCCATCCGCAGATAGGTGAAAAAACCACCTTATTCACCGACGGTGTGGTTCCGCGTATGGGATGTGTCGGTGTGCGTAGTGGCGAGTACTACCACTTAGCTACGATCAACTGCCAGGTGCACTCGATTCTAGCCTCTTGGCGGCACTCAATCCACGTTTTCAGGGACATTTTCTCACCCTGATGTTCCTTGTTTGAAACACGCGAAATTAGCCACCGCTGAAGAATTGCTGGGCCAATCCATGATCTGAGAATACATATATTTAGGCCTGCTAATGCAATTGACGCCAAACAAATATCCTTCACCTGGTGGCCAATGTTGTATTTGAAGAGCGAATCGGAGTCATACGCTTCCCAGAGCAAGGAATCGAGCGCAGCTAAGAGAATGTCGTTGATCGCTGTCGAGATGTCCCGAGTGCTTGGAGTATATAACTGGATATTGAAAAACAGTATGCTATGCGTACAAATCCTGATATTCAGTATTTTACGCGTGTCAACATGCGATAATTTATGTCAGCGTACGATTGCGATGAAGAAAAGAAGATGATTGTCATAGTCTGCGTCATCTATATACAAGAGAATCAGATTACCGGAGGTGATCGGCATCGGTGCGGGCTGAGCTTATCCGACGGAGAAATTAAGCACGCCCGAGATCCGACTGTACCGCAGAGCCGACCTCGTCCCGGAGCCTATTGCAACACATATAGTGTTCACGTCGACGTGACGTATTTTGACGACGGGCACTACGGTACCCCCTACCAACGCTATTTCATTCTTTTTGTCAACCACCCGCTGTCAATACTACCAAGCTTTAGAGAGCCCTCATAACACATTAATCTTGTATTTAACTACTCTATCTATGAATTTATTTTATATTTTAAGTCAGACTTTTTTTTGTGTCGCCTGAGTTGAAATTGTGAATTTTGTAGATTAGTTGTGGTTGCCACCAGATCTCCGCCAGATTAGTTCAAAGTCAGAATCTAAATCAGTGGGGTTTCTACCGGAGGGTGGTAATGAGCTCTAACGGTTGCGAATAGGGTATGGAGTCTGAGAACACTAGAAATATCGCGGTGTATGAGAGTTGGTGACACGACGGGTCAGTTTGGATTTCGCATATGATGAGATTAGGAAGGGGTGCTTGTGTCTACTCAGCGGTTTTTCAAGTATCTAAAAAGCCCTAACCATACTAAATGCTCACAGTGAAACTCGAGTTACCTTTATTCAGTTTCTCAACGCACCTCACTAATTTAATTAGTAGGAGTTGATTTAGTTTAATGGGTTTAATGGAGACTGCAATACACCGAGAGGTATGTAAATACCAGCTTTCACCTGACAGAGAGCGACGGATCGCACTCTGCCTATGTGGGTTAGGATTTCCGGATACTTGAAAAGCCGTCAAGTATATTACATTGTCACAGCGTGTAATTTCAAAGAGAATTTCTTACTGTTACTTCTCCTGAGTTTACTTTCGAAAATGTGTTTCTTAGGTGAACCAATAACATTCGGCTAATGAAATACAATCCAATCTCCATGAAATATTAAAGAAACAGTAGCCCGTAGTGCCGTCATAATGATAATACTCTTCCACTGGTGACATAAGAAAGCTACCACAGCCTACAGCCAAAACTAAACGTCCAATTCACAACATTCCAATGATTCTCGAGACTCCATCATACTCAATGACTGCCGCAAGGGGGATACATTTTCTGTAGGCGTGCGGAATCTGTACATTGCCCGTTGTGCAGATATGTACGTGAGTGACAGTGCTCTTCAGCTGAATAGGGGTGGCAATGACCCTCACTCACGGAGTTTCTTATATGCGCATGTGCGAGACCAATTATGCCAAGCTGAATATAGGGTTTAGGGCACGTTTAATGTGATCTTTAAATTGTTACCTCAGTAGTTCAAGCTCGAGAGATTATGGGTAGCTGGAAAAAAAGAACGTAGACATAATAGAAAAGGTAGATAGTTTTATCTTAGATCAAAGTCCAGTATGTTGATGAAGCCCTAAGGTTTGTGACTGTTCTTTTAAACTTCACACTTTACTCTTCCCTTCCCTACGCATCTTGGACCTTTAGACCTGTACCTAGATAATCATCGTACCATAGCCAATGCACACGGTTCTCCCTTCATAGTTACAGCACAGTATACAGTTTATGAATCACAGAACGGTACCTCGGAAAGTTCAAGTGCCTCATGAGGAGCTCTATTGACGGTAGATACCCAACATGCATCAGGGAATTACCTAAAGATTTTGAAAACTGACCGACTATCAAGATCTAAAACAATCAAGAGCAGGACTTCACACACTTGACATCGGTTAGCTAACGTACCACAATCCCGCTAGGACCGCAGATCGGTTGTCCATTTTATCAAACATCTAATGAAAATTCTCTCATAGTTATTGGTACAATAATCAGCCTGTATACCAAACTTCCAACGGTGACTATCCAGTATCGGGTGTGATTTTGCAAGGTGAGATCTTTGTACACGTCATCAGGACAAGGAAGTTATCAGTCCAGGACGCAATGAAGCAAGTTCGAAGTTGGGACGATGTGACGGACTAGCGTGATCTGTTTGCACTGGATGGAGTTTAACATCCTATAACTCGCTTCTCGGCTCATAACCATCATTCGGAACTCGTCATTTCCCTGCAGTCTGAAAAAACAAATTGATAGCCAGGCTCAGGGAGCGCCATGGGTCCTTCATACGAGCGTTTGTACACCTCACCCTTGAACCTAGTTCAAATTACGCTGATAACTGGTCACCAGGTGCAGATATCGGGATGCGGAACGTGTAACACAGCCACTGCAAACGCGACGACTTGGAAATCACCTCATTCCCGGGATACTATAATCCGCGTGTTGCCAGAGAAATAACATTTGACCATTAGGAGTAAGCAATAACACTGCGTGGGTCTCGGTTCTGTTAAGCCTATCTTCCCCACGTTTACTTTTCTGATGATTAGAAAAACTCGGCGATGGATAGTGAGGCATATCAAATTGGCGGCCCGGGGCCCGCTCCGTCCCTCTAAGAGATGTAACGATTGAACGCTGTTTTGCTTTCGTAGGTAGGTCCTGAGGGGTAGCAGTTGGTGGGTCAAGTTAAGAGTAATCAGAAAGCCAAGGCTGGCTCTGGAAGCTCTCAACCGTGATCCACAGATAAGAGATACAGTGTTTTAATGACAGGGGGCCATCGATTAGGGACTTACATGCTACGCTGCGCGTTTCGAAGCAAGCCCAGGGCCTTGTTGCACGCGTCACCACATTTCTAGTTACAGCTGGAATTTGAAGTGTAAGGAGACTCACTTCTAGGGAACTCGTGGGGTGCAAAGCCTTAGATTGCTGGAAGCAACGCTTATTCGGATACGCATGTGGAATAGCACAGCGAATTATAGATGGATCAAAATGGCCGCAGGGTGGGCTGTAGACCTCGTATTGATGATGCATTCGAAGGCTGCCGTTGACTTGTTGGTCCTCCCTTGACCAAAATACGCACCTGTGGAGTGACGTCTTCGCGAGATGAGATTGAATAGACGAGATTGAATTGATTAGATTGCGGAAGATTACTGTTTCACCACGTGTCACCTTAGCCAGATAGCTCGCCAGACCGAGTTTCCCGAGAATAGGCTTAACCAAACTACCTTGAGCAGTAGGGTGAAATCCTGATGTCAGACCATAATACAAACAATAACCACGCAATGAGATTAGTGATACGACATGCACATGGGCTAGATTAGTAGAGTGTAGGACCGCCCTGAATCTAAAATCTCCATTCGCTGATTTTACGGGGGCAGCTGGGAAGGCCATGCAAGCCGGGCAAGGCCGACGAACATATTACGTGATACACGTGGACACCCCATCATAAGCGCCCTTGGCGACACATTAAAATTTTTGTGCATAGGGATCATAGTTAGATGACAATGCAATACGATATAATCTTATCATCAAATTATTAATAGGGTGTCTGGAGATTTGAAAATCCGATGCGTAATAGTGGCGATCATAGGTTATCACCCTCTTCTAACTATTTTCAATTGTTGAAAGCTGTAGTAAAGACGAAGTCTATTGAAATATCTACGGGTAGAATCTATCGCTTAATATACATGGAGAGTCTGGTGATCTCGCGGAAATGATTGTTCAAAGTAAAGATGATGGAGAAGCTTGATTGTATAATGTCTAAGAGAGCCACAAGGCCATATATATATGAATATAAGTGTGGATGCGTGCGCACGCATCTATGTATAGACCCGTCAGGCCGGCAGCAGTCTCCGGCCATACGAGACTCATCTCCAGCCATGAAAAGGCACAGACCTATCATGCAATAATGATGGAGTGGCGAGTGGCGAGTGAGTAATTGTGAATGAGTCTACGTGTATGACTCTACTCGGTGACTCAGTGTATTAACAACCTCATTCTAGACCTTACAGTAGCATTAGTTGTAAGGTCGAAATGTCTCAGCGTGAATTATGTGTATTTGTGATTAAACTAACTCATATCAGTACATATCGAACGGACTGACAATGGGACTTGAGAGGAACTATTGTTGTCATACATTGAGAAAACGGGGCACAATATTATTATCCAGAAAACAAGATGGTAGCTAAAGGACATTGGAAACCTTTATTGTTATAAAGTTACGCTGTTCTACAAGTTGTCTACTTAGTAACAGTAACTACGCAATAGTCACCAATAACTTCATCCCCATACCCGCCATCAGAGGCTTGCAGATATCATATACCGGTCTCGGAATCTCTATCCTACCCGTCCTTGGGTTGGTATCCGACGCTGCTGTCACATCTGATCTCAACCGCAGCCTAAGATGCCGTGCGTAGGACCTTGGGGATAATACTTACCAGGAACGAGTGATTTCCGCTCGAGAGGTAACGTTGCTATGACAAGGTACCTATCTGTGATTTAGTATATTGTATGTATTAGAACAGCAAGAGGAAGCATTCGGTGAAGATATCACAGTCATGTCAACAGCCGGTTGGGAATGAACCGTCAAATACCATCTTCGTCTCAGGATCTGTATCCTTCTATACATGCCCAGATTTTGAGGAATTAAGCATTATGGGATAGACACCCTATCGCATGGCGATGGTTGGCATCTAGCAGAGACAATTGAAGCGGCGGAGAGAGCTATAGGTAATCCTCGGTCTGTGTCACTTGCACGACGCGTGCACGTTGCATTGCGTAGCCGATTGTTATGTAACTCAAGCAACTATAGACAGTAGGTACTGGCTTCGTTGATGACCACTCTTGTCGCAATTCGACTAAATCGACCACCTCTTACGTACTACAGTGGGCCAGTACTAATCGTAGTTTGGGCAAGCTAAAGTTAATGTCTAGGAATCCATCCTTGCATAAACTCAATTCCTCTCTAACCGCAAACACAATTGCACCAACGTGCGCTGCAGTCTACTCGTCAGCTGACCTCCGGACTCCCGGACCCGCAGCGGGCGTAGACAAATCCTCGCGAAATGATTCCAATGTTTTCCAGCTGCAATAAGCTCGGTAGGAAGAGAACTATACTGGTGATACGAAAGGTTGGTTTTAGTTTTGCTTGTGATATTGGGATTTGGATAGAGTGCTTTTCTTTATTATAGAGATCGCAGCACGCAATTTTAATGGGAGTTTCTTTGCCATCGGTTGTCTTCGAAAATGTGCTACTTTAGCAAATCGAATAACATTTGGGTGATGAAGTGTCATCCACATTCTGAGAAATATTAAAGTAAACGGGAGCTTACAATGCTGTCAAAATTATAGCACCCCTTCCACCTTCGGCGCAAACCACCAAATCCCGCTGCCATATACCAAAATTCTAATTCACAAAACTCTGGTTCCTGCAACCCTCATATTACTAAACTGTCATAGCGAGGATACAGATCCTGTGGGCGTGTGGGTGTGAGACTTCTCTTTTGCCCATTGTACAGGTACGTAGGTGACAGAGTGCACCTTGGCGGGAAGGGGTACAAAAGACCCTCCCCCGCAGGGGGTTTCATATTACGAGTATTAGCGAGACCAACCTACATGATTGCCCAAGCTGACCATAAGTCTCACGGCAAGATTGATGGAAATCAAAGGCGATGTTGATCAATTATATGTTGATCAGGTCGAACACCATTGCAAGCCGCCGTAGAATGAGGATACCTGCACATTGTAGATCGACTCCTGCGTTCCGGTGCCGTGGTCAATGCACCAGTAGTCGAGGTCTCCAGCCAAACTGCCCTACAAGCCGCCGCCCAGGAATGACATATAGACGTGGTAGAACTATTCCTGGTGGTTTGCTGGCTGGAGCAGATGTAAATGCGCTGGTCGCCGATCAGAATGTCTTGTCTGCTTTACAGGTAGTAGAAATAGGAGAGTATATGAATGTGATAGGTAGACTTCGAAAGAGTGTGGGATGAAATTGTGATAAAAGCTACTGATGAGAAGTAGTGTAACTTTGGTGTCCCTTAATGATCAATGGGAATCTATCGGGAAGGGTAATTGGGGCTGACGCTCCACGGTATCGCTGTGTGTATGTAAAGGAGCAGGATTTAGCCAGAAGATGAGTGTATGCGGGTGTTATTATATCGCCGATGGTTAGGGTCCAGGGAAGGTAGAATTGGGCTTATTCTTTGTCGGTTTTGATTCTGCACGATATATCGGTTGCTAAACTACGGAGTGAAGACTGTAGCATTGAGTATATGAGGCTGGATAACACTCTTAATGATTTTGGCAACCGAATAACTTCGCTGGCGGGATAGAATCGGATGATAGGGATAATGTAGGACCAGGACAGATAGCCGCCGTACAATCGCCATGCCTTAGCCAACAGCGACATATTTATCGTATTCCGTGAACTTATCCCATTGCAATTTAGTTCGACTTATTTTTTTGTGCAAGATCACAAAAATGTCACAGACGGTGCTGCCGAATGGCTCTAGCTTACTTCTCCCTTCGTCCAGATATTTTTTGGTCCAAAAAGCGCTAAACTAGGCCACTAAAGTATATTAATAATCGCTCAGGAGCAAAGGTCGCGACTTCACCGTCTCAAACCATGCCGGCATCCGCATCTGATTAAACCTCGCAATTTCAGAATGGTTCGGGCCGAGCCGCAGAGCCGCGCGTCGTTTCCGAACATGTCAAGCTTAACACACCGCATACCTACTCTGGACACTCTCATTTATAGTGAGTCACAACCAATGGTTTTTAGCTTTCTCATTATTGCTTCTTTTCTCCCAAGCCTAGTAGTGCGTCTAGCCCAGCATTGCAGCCTTCAAAAGCACAGACGGATTAACACGGAGAAACCCAGGCGCATAAGACATAATGCGAGTGCAGCAATATAGTGAGCCCATGGGCCTGTCTAGAAAGTTGCCAAAATTACCTCAGAAATTCTTATGCTGCTGAAAAAGTGCCTGACGCTGATATCTAGCGTTCGTGATCTTCGAGCGGCTATTCGGCGAGGACTAGTGTTGGCCTGGAGGCGGGACCCGAGGATCCATTGAAGTTCTGCTAGGCAAAAAGTGTAGCCTCAATGATATCGGACGAAAAATACATGAATAAGAGCACTCGAGTGATGCAACATGATTTAACCTACTCGCGGCCAGTTGCCCTTGACTTACATGCTGACGGATCACAAACACAACCTACACTTGATAATGGCGATGTACTGTGGTGGAGTTGAAGTAATCTCCAGACGATCAGCGGTGATTATCCGGAGTTGATATCTAGTCGGCATAACTGTAGGTACGCGATGATGGCTGTGGAACGTTAGAAGCTGTGTCTTTGGGACTTGAAAGCTAGGCTTCGTCTATTATCCTATTATCAAGAAAGGAGGAATGTACAGCAATATATCAGATTTCATCTCATCAGTATTTATGGTTGTTAGGTGACTTTCCAAGCGTGGACGATTCTCGGGATTGGGGAGATCAGCGTTTGCACTTCACTTCAAAAGTGCGCGTTGGCCAGAATCGCGTTCTAAAAAGACTGTACAGCAGGGACGTTTGAAAGTGACTAGAAAAATACAACATTTGCTCTCCGCTGTGTGTTTTGCCGCGCGCATGTTCATCTATGCCACGGTTGTACTGATCCGCATCTCCCGCCATTTATAATGACTATCCTTACTAGTACCACTTATCACATTGATTTCCGCGCACAACCATTCCGACAGCAACAAATCCCGTCCCATCTATCTTAAGGATATTCCGCCCCCCAAAACCTAACGACCGGTCGATGTCAACCCAAACCCCACTTGCTTCGAATACCAGTATCTACCCTACAAGCCGCGTCAGTCTCTACGCATAAACAATCTTGGATCAACAATTCGTACAGATGCCTACCTGTCATCTGTCCACTTTTGCGCTGGACACCTCCCTTGATATTTCCTCTGGCCCTCTATAATACCACCAGTACAGCGGGACTACCCTCGTATCATCCAGTGTATACTTAGAGTCATCCAGAACATACCCCGCGACGACCTGCGCCCTATACGCCACAAAATCCGCTACCTTGCTTGTATTGGCGTCGGTGCAGTACACATGATCTCCAGTGCCCTCATTAAAATAACGAGTCAGTACCGTACTTCTGCTCTGCCGCTCTCCAAACATAAACCAGGCGATATGTTCTGCCGTATAGCCCCATAGATGTACGGAATTGTCGAACTCGTCTCGAGATGTTGTGTAGTAGTGGTCGCCGGAGCGCGGTTTAAAGCTACGATAGACTGGGATGGTGTCTTTCACCTGAGTGGAAAATACGTAACAGGCGACGCCGAGAAATTGATAGCCATGTTGGAGGGCGTGCTCGCCTTTGGGGTCGGTTGTGTAGAAGTTGTCCGTGTAGACCATGCTGAGTTGAACCGGGAAGTCGGGTGCGAGGGAATTAGTTCAAGGAGAGTGAGGAATGACTAGCTTGGATTTGGGATTTCGGATTGCGGTTTTGGTTCATTGCTTTACTTGGCCTTCCGTCGAGATAATTCCGCCGGGTTGACACTTGCATTCCAAAGTTCTCATCTGCATACGTGTCGCCTCGATCCCTTGCATGATCGCTCCACACTCTCTATTTCTGCCAATCGGGGACTGTAGTGGGCCATAACAATGTAGTGCCATCTTTTATTTGGGTGACCGGATCGCTATTCTGTGCTGGCACTAATGCAGCTGCATTTCGATAGCGAATACAAAGACTGCGATAGGGATTGCAGAATCTACCTGCAGCGCTACTAATGAACTTGATGCACACAACTACTTGACCGGATAGTAATCTTTCTGTTCTCTGTCATGAGCGGCGAGACGCTTTACGAAGACAAATGCCAGTCCGTAATTGGATCACGATTCGGGAGTGTCCGATAACCTTTTATCTCCTTCCGACAGTTCAAGGTCTGAGCATACAATACGTCATGTGTAACGGAGCACGTGCTCGGCTCAAGAAACGTTCCGTCGTGCACTTACCCCGCGCCACCCATCACTGCACGAACAAACACAAGCTTCCGCCGACCACACTAACACCTACTCTCACCATGAATCGAGGACTATCTGCCACCCCCGGCGGTACGCCCTGATCTTCAGTCCTTGAACACGGCACCTCCATTGACTTTCTCATCCACAGTTCACGGATCCCCAGTGATCCACGCCTGGCGCGAGCTCGGAAAACGCTATGTCCGAGACAAAGACGCGATCGAAGCGACATGGCGAGCTATGGGACAAAACGAACGGGAGGAACTGATTCTGGAATCTGTCGCGGGAGGACGAAGCGGTTTTCCGCGCGATGAACATGACCGGGTATGCGCAGCCCCACTTTGCAACCCACGAGGCTAACCGACGCTAGCCCGGGAAATTCAATTTGTTCTTCACCCCCGAACTGAACCTCAACAACCTCACCGCGGACGACAACCTCCTCGAACTCATATCGATGCGCGCCACTACCCCGATCCAGAACGCGTACGTGGCCGACATGGACCTCGTCCGTGACGCCTGCCGGAAACATAACTTCAAGCTTGCCAGGGCCGGTAATGGCGTCTACCAGTTTATGGAGGAGGAGGAATGGGGCCAGCTGTACGAGATAACTCCGCAGGCCCCCCGGAGCGTCCGTCAGAACCTCCTCGACATGGGAAAAGGATATGCCATGGTCACCGAGGCGGATGGGAAGCTGGTCCTTGAACGGCAGAGCAAGATCTACCCATACCTGCAGATCCTGACCGACGACATCATGGAGCGCAAGCGGGCGATGGAGAACCCGAATGCCGGTCCGGCACCTCGCAAAAGTGCGGGAGACAGTAAGATGGTCGCAGAGGCGCTGCGCCAGCTGGAGGCGGAAAAGAAAGGGCCTGCTCGCGGCCAGAAACGTGCCGCGACTGTCAAGACGACAGTTGAGGATCTCCGGTCGTTGTCGAACGAGCAGTACGAAACAGTCATTGACCACCTCCACCTACTACACGACCAGCCGGAGTACCTAGCCAACATCGCCGGATATCATTACTTCTACTCGGCACCCGACGTCGCGATCCGGGATGAGCGTGGCCAGGCCGACGGACAGATGATGACCGGTGATTATTGCACCCGTGTCGTCAAGGAGGCTTTCGGGGATGCGTTTGAAGCGCGGGGTATCTGGAACAGTATCACGGCACTCGTTGCGGCTTTGGGAGAAACCTCATCACGGGACAACCCAGTCACGAAAGAACTCTGGTCGCTTTGTACGAAGGAGCTGAATCGTGCTCGGCTGATCTTCAAGCGTTTTCTGCAGGCCGACCAAAAGTGTGTTAAGTTTTTTGTTCGCCAGGGATCAGCCGTCCAGCTCAAGGTTCCCGTCAACGTCATAGAAAAGAAGAATAAATACCTGGGACTCTTGATCACAATCGCTAGGATGGAGATCAGCGACGATATGGATGTGGCGATTGGGAAGGCGCTGAGAGAAATTCACGAGATGGAAGAACAGGTGCCTAAATTCCGCGAGAATATTTCGGAGCATGTGGGAGTTGCGCTCGGAGATGTTGCTGTTATAGCTGTGTTTATGGCGAGATTGCGCGGCTTCATTTCGGTCCCTAAGCAACCGACTACACTTTTTGTCAAGAACTTGGACAACCAGATTACCGACCTCAAGAAAGCTTGGGAATCAATTGACCTTCAGGAATATGCTTCACCTGTAAGTTAATATGGCTACTTCTACACTATAACTACTGACTGACACTACCGAAGGTTGATAAGTTGAAAGACCCGGGAATGGCGCAGGCGTGTTTTGGCGCCTTGAACGACGAATGTCTCAAGAGTTTGGGCATCCAGTTGGATCAACTGCACGATAGAGTTATCGAAGAGTCGCTTTCTCGAACTCTTGAATCAATGGAAGCCGTCGAACTTCAGGTACATAATCTACGCCATGTCAATCAGTATGCTAACAACCATCCAGGACCTGAATCGCCGCTGTAACCTAGACGACTCCTTCGATCCGCTCGATATGTCAGGAGGCGTAAGCCAGCCACCTACCGCATCCACAAAGCACGAAAAGAAAAAGACCCAAGGCCAGCCAGCTGCCAAATACCTGTTACAGAAGCGCAAAGCCGCAAAAACAGTACCGGAACCGGGGGAGAAGGTTACCGTCCGCTCAAACGTGGCGAAGACATTGAAGAAGCTCTTCTCGTCATCGTCGTCTTCTTCTGCTTCCGGGGTCCCGTGGTCGGCCTTCCTGGGAATTATGACAGGTCTTGGATTCAGTGCCAAGCCCGTCGCGGGAAGTGTTTACCACTTTCAGCATGACGCCTGGGGTTCGATCAATATTCACCAACCGCATCCGGGAGATCGGTTTGAGGGTGTTGCGGCGTTGAGGTTGAGGGGGAGGTTGAAGAGGCGGTTTGGTTGGGATCGTGATACGTTTGTGGTAGAGAAGAAGTGATTGTTGGGTGTTGAGGTTGGTACAGTCGACTCTCCCTATAAGAATGTACTCGGGACCGGGTGTACTGGGGAAAACAATATTCTTATAAAGCATTTATTCTTATAGGCAATTAGATTTTGTGTGGATATTGCTAGTTGGGGACCAAAATTCTTATTCTTATACAGAACAGTTTCAGTGCATATTCTTATAGGCAGAATTCTTATAGGGAGAGTCGACTGTATCTAGGATGTGAGATGTTCAGTCGGTTGGATAGATAAGGTCGTTGTTGCTTGAATAAGTGCAACGGTACTGGTGACTTCTTGACAGTTTCGCCGTTTTTCTCTATTCTTTCACTATTTGAATCATCTGTACTTACACTTAATATTTGCGTACTGTTTCCCATATTTTCGGCCCGGGTTCGGGGGGTTCGTGATTATGCAAAGTGTTTTTGTTTGTTCTAATCATACTGTATTCACTCTTTGCAAGACCTAAGGTTGATGTTTCCCTTTCATGAGTTTATGATGGCCAAATACATCCTCAAATCCCTGGAGGTCGTGGCCACACAATTACCTACGACGTACCTGTACAAACACAAACAGGAGAAGCTACCCTCCACCCTGCAGCGGGTCATGAAAAGTGCCCACCCTCCACTAACGCCGATTGAACCGCCCAACCTCCGAGCCGTATCCAGCTCTTTGCAGTGGATTTGATTCATTTGTTGGTGGCTTTAGTGAATGTGCTGGGAATCCTAGTGGAGCGTTAGATATCCGCGAAGAAACTATGTACGTTGCTGTTGAACTCGTGTTGAAGTAAAGAATCAAGGGGTATCACCTCGCCTACAATATCTGGGTTAATATGGACACCAAATCCGGCTTCATTTTGAGCCCTAGGTAGTACATAGCCATAGTTCGGGTATCTCGGTAGGTCGCAACCGGTCACAATCTAGCATTCGATCATCGACTTATCACTCGAGACTGCAGGTCTATGGCGACAGGTGAACTTGTTGGTCTACCACGTAAATTACCATACTATTGAAAGGCATTGTATGCATGTACCATGCGCCGTTATGAATACTTTTCGGAATGTCTCCGCATAGTCTGTGCTAGCTGTATCACGGCTGTTGTAAGTGTACACAAGATTTAGTTGGGCTAAGCGCCTTCGAACTTCGTACAAATCAAAACCTCTAAATATAGTTTGCCTCATTGTCCACAACAGCCACCATTTTGCAATACTATTGCGTTGTTCATGGTCACTCTAGGCTTCTCGGTGACTACTACCGACAGGTTGGGGGTGCTGTGAATGGACGGACCTATGTGGGAGTCAGAGCGGGAGACACTACTAGACTAACTTATTGTCTCCCTAATTCCGAGCAATATACAATTGATTCTCTGCGTTTTCACCCTAGCATATTATCAAATAAACCCTGGGCACTTGGTATCTTACTGTGTGCGAGCTTTGCGAACTTGAATGCTGCTGATGGCAAAACTTAATTATTATGCGGCTACTCCTCTGTCTAGCAGTAAGCACTAAAGTTAGAATATCCGTTGTACAACGAGTACTTTCACCGCCAGAGCCCCGGTTTACAATTTGATTGATATCCATCATCAAGTTGTGCAAAACCACTGAAGATCACCTCAAAACCGCGCTTTTCCCAAAACAACTTGAAGACCTGGAAAATTAGAGACTAGGAGGTGAGACAGCAACAAGTAAACTACATTTCATATATAGGATACGTCGCGATTGGAATAAAATCCGTAGACTTAATTGGGCGGATAATTTTGATGGGAAGAGCCATAACAACCCTTAGCGGGTTAACTACTAAAGCAAGCCAGTAATGGATAATAAATCGCGTAAGGGAAATAATCTTGCATTTCCATAAATTACATTATTCCTATACAAATAAGATATTCGTTTCATTCACAACTTTGCCAACTCGATTAATCATTTTACTCACAACTCTCGACATTCACCTTAGAGCTCTAGTGCCTTAATATGTGTAGCTGCGGAGTGCCAAAGTATAGTATTATAGCAAGATGGTCTTGGTACATAGGCGAGCGACAGGATTTATTCGCAGTCGAGACTCCGCTTAGATACAGACTCGATTTTCCGTCAAATCGAAGTTTCGCTTGCGTCCACATATACAAAACAAAATACAGGAACGGATACCGCTCGGTTACGGCTGAGTGGGTTCTATAACTGACGACGCGGCTTCTCGATTTGTGAATAGAGTGTTTTCAATCATACAAATTTCCTGACCAGAGAAATATTCGTGGAGTTGGCATGGGATCTAGGGCTCATGGCAACTTCACGAATAACCCTCCGTCCGTGAGGCCTGTATAACGGCGAAATACAGCAGTCAAAGAGTTGAATAAGGCCATATTGTGCGTTGTTAGCACCCACCTCCACTGCCATAACTCTTCGCTGCCGCAGTATGCTAATTGGATAGATACTTGTCATACAAATAGGCTGTGTTGTCTGTTCTTGTGTAGCTGCTCTCGAGCAGGGACTATTTTGGCGCTAAATAAGGGGTCTTTGTGTAATGGCTGTAATAGGAGTTAGTGTTGGCACGTGGTATATCTAAGGCTGGGAACGGGAAACTCTACTCTATATATCTAGACGATGTATGACAAGAGATTGAAGTCTAGCGCTAATGTTAATTAAGCCTCTGGACAATGCATTGTGTGCATTGGAAACAATAAAAAGTTTACATCAAAGCTGGATGATTATTCAATGACGCATAATCTTATCAATGTCATACTAGCCATAGACAGGGGTGCAAAGACTTGAATATCCAATGACTAACCGTACATATTCACTCTATACCACTCGTACTCACTTGAACAGCTGTCATCTACTCAATTGCCCTTACAAAGATACTGCGAAGATTTAACCTTAATATAACGTCCTGTGTACACTACTATATCTTATTGTAAATTTTGCAGTCGAGAAGTTATGAATTGTGATATTTGAGGTGGTTATGGCATGGAGGTGGTAAAATATCTAATGACTCGATATTATGTATTGATAATCCAGGCATTAGTTCAACATAGGGATATTTCGAGCCTGATTGGCAGCAACGTCTGCCGTCCGGTGCGTTTTCTTGGTAGTTAACGTTGCGACGAACAGCATGCGAACGATCACTTAGATTTTATTATTTACTAACATTTTGATATTGTTCAAAGTTGGAAATATTGTTCTATATAGACTCCAGGATTTTTCCATTTACTTCATGCATATAGCTGTGGTTGTGGCAGTAGTAGGCCTCAACTCTCAATCTGGAATTATTCAACATGGTGCTCAGTCAGGGTTCCCAACCGTCCATGCGGACTGGCGTCTTTCGGGGCCCGGCACCACCGTCTAGACTGGGTAAACACTTCGTTTGCCCTGGGGCTTCGTAGGCCGAGGCTAGAATCCCTATGGCCCGTTCAGGGTTACTATAGGTCCCTGGAAGAGGTTACCGTTACCGGATGTGTATAATTCCGGCTAGCAATTAGGCTGATAACTAGGTAGAGCTAGAGCTTATCTTGAGCGCTGCTATACTCAAAACAGGAGGTAGGATCGGAGTCTTGATGTCTACTTAGTAGCTTCTCACCTGGTCAGCATAGCTCCCACATTGTTAATCTGCATTTCCAAGACTGCTAATCCGCTTCACAGAGTTAGTAGGTATAAGTGGCTTGTTTTTTTCCTATCACCCCCAACACCTTTCAGCTTTAAGTATCGCGTGCGATGACTGTAAGGCCCTGTAGGATTATAGTCCAGATATTGGAAGCCCTAGGGCAAAAGCGGGCAGGAAGTCTCAGCCCAGAAAATTGTAATCCAGGGTCGGGCGTAGCTCTGCCCAGACGAGACGGACGGTAGGGAAGCCTGGTACTCAGGAACTCTGCGATCGGCGGATGGTAAATCTTGGGTGGTGAGACTGGTGTTACAGGCTGGTTTTGAATGATAGCAGGTGAATTCTACGAATATAGTTAGTGTGAAAACTGTGGGGACTCAAGGATCTAGGAGCACCGGCGATGACTTCGAATCAACCCCACTCATCACAACAGGTATCGAAAGCCAATTAATAACACATTTAGGTCATCACAATGGTGCCTGGGATAGCATTTGGGTGGTCTTCAGAATAAAATATATTGTTCAACCGAGGACGTACCAATTTTGAGCAACGTAATCTCTGTGTCGAAATTTCGGGGAAAGGGCGGCGTCGACCGCGAAAATCGGTCCGCTTCCGTATTACCAGTATGCTTAGGCGGTTGTTCATTGGATTAGCCAAATGGTCGCCACCCTATCTGAATGGGTGCTGGGGAATGTTGCCATCCACGCCGTTGCATCGACAGCGAGAAATGGAGAGCTGATGCTCTACGTGTAAAGTAGTCTCATTCTGACCAACCGGAAGTGAAGCTGTGACTTGTGGCAGCGCTTCAATCATAGTAGGCGATTTGGGGTTTGACGTCGTTTGTTGTGATAAGGGATCGATTAGTGGATAGTCGAATATCCGTCCGGAAGTGGGTTGCACATAGCGTTGAGTTTCGGGCGCAGTTTTTGATGACACTGGGGAAATGTATTGAGCTCTGGGCCTACTTGTGAGCGCCAAGGGAGGGGGGGGTGGTAAATACCATAGCTCGAAATCCATGGACGGTATGGCAATGCTAACACTAAAGTTTATCGATGTCTAGGAATGATTACAATTTACTTCATTCGACGGTTGGATTCGATACACTGGACGGGCTGAGACCTTAAGAAACTGGAGGTGATGAGCCCTGAAATCGTTATTTCTACTCCGTCAGTGATGGCGGTTCACAATCCATTGCCCACATCATCACAGGCGCCTGGATAATCTAGCAAAACATGACACGTTAGCTTCCGCCAACGTTTAGTAAGTGATGGGTGACGCTGTGAGATGCTGATCACCAGATACAAAGGACCTACTTGATTATTGGGGAGGCATTATTTGTGATTGCCATAGATTTGGTCATGAAGTAGTAACTATCGACAAATGTGTCGGACCGTAGCTCGGAAGCTTCGTGGTTGTTAAACTTAGTATAGATGGCGAAATCTGAAATGTTTAGCTGTATTCCATACGGTTTCTGTAGGAGTAAGGACTGAATATTCCCAATTTCGCGTTCTATACAAATGTGGTGGGGTCATTCTGCGTAAGAATCGAACCTGCAGGCGAATTACTGAATAAGTAAGAGAATAAAACGGGGTAGCCCATGGCCCAACATGGGTGATCTCATTGCTAAGGGATGTCGGCTCAGCTGACCGGTATCATCCAACATCTCCATGCGTCCAATACTGTGTCCAGGACAGTACAGCAGTGCAGGCATTGTTAAAGTGTCTTTTAGAAGTTTTTCAGCAGAGATGTACCTACCTCGAAACAACTGTATGCATTGCTAATTATAACCCTTCGCTCAGTATAAACGTAACTAGTTGAGGAAGGTGTTTCAAGTGGGTGGCGCCTGAGATGCATTATCAGGAAATAGGGCGAACAGCCTACTGCCACTTCTCCACAATCCAAGTCATGGATACTTTCACATCCCAACGCCAATAATATCAAAAGACATCTGCTGTGTAGGTTAGAGGAAATCATCTCTGGCGTATAGGATATTTTATAACCCTTTGAGACATACGTGCGCATAGAACCTTTGGTGCGCTGAGCCGTTGTCACGATTGTGATTTAAGTCTCAGAAGTATCAGATCCATGGTGGTAATTGTGACGGTAGATAAATATAGAGCCCACCAGAGCATTTCATACAGTAAGCTACAGTACAAAGACAGGGCGGAACAAGGCGTGTTGAAAAAGAAAGAAATAGTAGCTTGAGTAGACTTCCAGTAACGGAAGGTGTGGCAAAATGTGGCATCACATATTATGTAGAAAGTGACAGCATCAAGCGTGTAGTATGAAAGGAGAGAACAGGCGTTTGTATAGACGTCGTAAGGACGATGGAATACAGGTATATAAATACGGAAGTGTATACTGAAGGTTCACGGATGCAATTGTATACTGGGTACTAAAATCTGTGGATCTACCACTGAACAACAAAACTCACAATGGAGTGTGCCACCTAAAACTTGTCAGGGGGGCCTGACACGTACAACAACGCAGACAGACAAGTGGGGGGTGTTTGGTCGCCGAGCACATCGAAGGCAAAAGCAAGGAATATATTCTTGATCTCATTCAAACTGCCAGCGAAGCGGAAACAAAGACTTTCATAGGAGATCAACACAATAAATTGCGGCACAGCTATATGTAGAAAGCTTTATCCTACCTAAATGTACATCAGTCTTTGTGCCGTTATTCTTGACATAGCGGATAGAATCGTAGTTGGTAAAGTACAAAGCACTTGTTAGTGGAGCAGATGGTTGTATGTCATCAAGAGCGGCTGGCTGAGATGGACACTTCGGGTGTCAGAACCAGTGCATTTCAAGAAGGACTAATTCGAGGCGTTTTTGCGGTTGGTTAAGGGACAATTGAAGATATACTGAGGGACATTCGCTGATTCTGCAGGCAGACGCAGAGCGCAGTTGTGATAAGGTCCTAATTACAAACACCAAGATCGTCAATTTACCGGTAGGTGTGGGGGACATGCAGGCTAGCTGGGCGCATCAAGAGGCTTTTTGATATTCGTAATTAAGGAGTTTCAATCACCGCCCTGAAAGCACCACCAAAACTGCCGCTAGATTCCATCAAAATACGCCTTGAAGATGCCTCGTGTTCTCTCTGCGGAGTCGTGTAGCAGAAATATAAACCATTAGACTGTGTAGACGCACAAACCACTAGCTTACACTACTATCAATATTTTATCGCTCTGGTTAAATGAATAGGGTCATATATATGATGTAGTTATCTCTCTTGGGGACAGCGCTGATTACCACCAATAGAATGAACGGTACCCTGACATGTGTTCTGAGTAAACTCCAAGCCCAGATACCCTACAGCGAGGTATCCATCTCTTACGTTGTCCTGCACCCCACAGTAAGACACTATTTACCAAGGCACCGCGTCCCAGGCATCGTAATGGTCAAAGAATTTGTAGCAACGAAAGTCTCGCATTAAGAAAATACGCGACTCAGTGAGAACTAGAGACCCTTCGTTCCATAACCCAGTATCCTGTGAAAAATGGAGATAATGGGCGCACGGTGGCATCTTTGGGAATAAGTGATAAACTTCATCGCATGAGAGTATGATGAAAGCAGAAAGCCTCAGACTGGACAACAAATTTCATCAATTTGAGGGGTGCGGTATCGGTTGTATCGTGAATATAGCTACATAGAATCCCTTGGGGGTTACACTAAAGTAAGACAAAATGAGAGCGTGGTGGGTCCCAGAAAGCAAGTACACTGAGCGGGGTGCTAGGTACCGAAATAGGCGCCCTGCCACACAATAGGATTCCCTACATTCGTTCCCACACGGCAAGCTTCTCGATCCCACGCTAGAAATCCAGGCGGTCTGTACCGTTTCAAAAACCCGTGCAATCATGCTCAGTAACTAGCTAGTATGCGCAGTTCAAGGGTTAAACACATGCTCGGGCGGTGTCTAGTCCGCATACTGCGGTCAGAGAGCATCGGATGAGGATCACTGGAAGGCGGTGCTGGGAAGTACGAGTATACAGCTCCATAACTCCAATGACGCAGTGCAAAAGAAGCAAAACTTACGGACTGTACACCATCACCCGGAGTGAGTGAGGATAAGGCGTTGTTGTGAGGATTGGTATTCCTTGTTCGTTTAAGGTTGAGAATTTATGATTCCTGATGGCCGAGTGCAGCACAAAATTGACAAGGTAAGTAAGGCAGATACAAGGTCTTTATGAGACTTGTGCACAGTTTCCGTTGTGCGCTCCCGCACAGCAGGCGCTGCAAATATTGACGTGTTTATGATTCAGTTCCAAGAGCAACTATCCTAATACAAAATGTTTACCCTCGATGGTTCTCGCAGGGCATAACCACTCGCAAAACGAGACCATATCGCTATCATGCTAAAACACGAATGCCCTACCACAGAGTTTACATATTGCTACTGCACGAACAGACAAAAACCCAACTTGACAAAGTTTAAACAGTTCAATCTCCTGACAGCTCAGCCACTGCATCTTGAATACTGGATGTAAAAAGCTAGGCTTGGGTTCGATGGTATAGCCGCATGAGTGTGCCTTGTCTCCGGGAAATGGAGGAGTTAAGGGGACCACCTCCAACTTGAGCCCGTTGCGGCCGAGCCGAAATCTCTGAAGAATGTTGCTGGCCGATATCCTTACCCAAGCAATACACCACCGGTTTCGAATTGTAGTAGCAGATACCTGGTATATGGATATTGGTGGTGAGATGTAGAACAAAATGCCTTGTAAGGCAATCTGCAGTGCGGGAAGTACCCCGCCTTATTTCTCCCCGGATCAACTGAGCGTGCAACGTTAGTTATGATATGCGGCATACCGCCTTATAACACGTTTGAAACAGATATATCCCTCGGCAAAATTTGGCATAGCCATCAGATGCTGTGCAAGCAGTAGAGGAATCAGAGGTGCCAAAAGCAGGTGGCAATACACAAGACACATCACCAAGTCATCCAGGTCTGATTTGAATCGTGACCCGATAAGTTTTGAGAGCGTATAAATGTGCACTGCCGTTATGGTATACACCCGGCGACTTTTGTACTCCCAATCCGAGGATAGTACCAAATTTTAGATCTAGAGCATAAAACCTAGGTGAGTCGCTATCTTTCTCTCTGTCCACTATCCCCGCATCATAACCTTTGCCGCGCTAGACGTTTTCCACACGGTCTGGAACTTGCCTAGTCCTAGATGTTAATTGGATGTGTTAACTGGATCCTGGGAGACGCAGAATATAAGCTAGGAGCTCTGATACGAGAAATCGAATTGCCGAGGCGATAGCATCGGTCTTGTATGTTCCAGAAATCGGGATTGACAAATAGGAAGCAATTCGACGAGCAATGCGAGCTCCGCATTACGCGGCCCAAAACGACACGATGTTGTTGAATCGACCGATTTTGCGCATATATATTTCATCCCCATCTCCCCAAGTTCCAACAACCTGATCGCATTCTCCCATATTTCTCTCTCTGACATCTTTCGCTAAATTATCGTGTTGAGTACACACATCCACGGTACTCGGTAGCGATCTATCTGCAGCCCCTCAAGCCGAGATTATCAGACCGGTACCGAGATACCTGGTTGCTGTTACTCCATACTTGTATCTTTCAAATCCATCTATCTCAACATTCCATTGCAAGCACCCTACTGGCTGCCGGGAATCCACAAGCTACATCAGCTTCTTCCGTACCCTAGGCTTCCACAGCTGCTATCCACGGTCTCAATCGCCCAAGACTCGTGATCTGGGTATTGTCTGTTCCCACCACCGATATCAGTGGCCACTCAACAGCATTACCCAAAGAGGACATCTTCAATTAAACTGTTCATTTTCTGAAGGCCCTCTACCGACAGATATATAAGGTAATACTCCAGCTACTTCGGAAACCCAGTGATCGCCTCCAACGCCATGAAGAACTCCGTTGACTTTTAGTAGCCATGACTGCCAGTACACAGAGATCTTCAGTGAATAGCGCCAGCAGCACCGCCAACACCAGCGAGCAGTTGGCTTCGCCTGTACTCCAGCATACTAGCACCGAGAGTCAAGAGAGCGGAACCGACAAGACATCGCAGTCATTCATGGATTGCACCATACCAATATCCACCGCCTCCAACTCGGTTGCCCAACCTTTCAATGCTCTCGGAAACGATCCACTCGTGGAGGACAGAATTGTTGATGAGTATGACTTCAACTCACGAGTGCTGAGTGCTATCGCTAATTACTTGGGCAGTGTATTTCCCTCATTCGTTCCTACCTACGGGATGCAACTGGTCCTTGTTCACGATCCAATATTTGACAACCCTGGTGTATGCGAGATGTTTGCTGATGCCACGCCCAGTAATGGACCTTACTGGCACAAAAAAACTGCCAGGATTGTTGAAGGGATGGCAGAGATTAAGCCGGCAGTTACCGAGGTACTTGCCCGTGCTTTCGCAGCCGGGTTTTTCTAAGTCAATCATGCGTGGTACTGGCGGTCGAGTTATGTCTCCCGCTTAGATAGATTGCTGAGCTAGCGATATTGCAGTCAATGCTATAGGTATCTTTCAACATCGGTGCGGTGCATAAAGTCGATTGTTGGTCGCGTTTCATACTGTCCTACACGTCTCTTTCTCTTAGCTTAGGTTTCTATGCATAGTTAATGGGAGCACGTACCAAACGGTAGTTTTGTTATATTGTCGATCTATATGATCTCTTGCTTCAGGTTGATAGTACAATTACTTTACTGAAGGCTTATTTGTATACGAGCGTGGGATTGACCTGAACTATGCGCAGGCATGTATTGTCGATTGATTTTCTTTAATTTATGAATAGCCTTTGCGATGCTTCCTTCCTTTATTTCGCGACTTTGTCTCCTTTAAAAAGTTAACCAATAAATATGACTAAAGAAATATCGCGTGATGAGTTTTGTACAAGTTGCAACGGCAGTTACCCGAATCAGCCCGCATCCACGTTATGTTAATCCTTTGATAAATGGCCTCTCTCTACCTCGATATATTCATCCTGCGCCTAACATACCTGGCAAGGTCGGTGATAATTGTGCCCTTACTTCATTACTGAAACTATATCGAATAATGCAGGGCGGTAGCAAATTGGAAGCCACGTCACATTCAGCGCCCAGACTAACCATATTGTGTCGACCGGCTGAAAAAATTGAATGAGAATAGCAAATCCACGGATAATTGCCGAAACGGTGACGGTGCTAAGAGGATATAGCGCTAGGTAGAAATACTGGCATATATTTCGAATTGCGAGTCTCCTATTTATTTGCAGATAAATCCAACAACGCCCACAAAACATACCAATCCCTATAGGGGTAGTTGAGCCGAACAATTTCATAACCAAGCCGCGTAATATTAGGCTAATGAAGCCTCATGCATTGCCATCGTCTCATGTTACACCCGAGGTGTTTGTAACCATTCGGACACGCCGAAAATCGAACCCGAGGTAGACGGAAACAGGTTGTCCTAAGTTAACTAAAGTACAGAATTGTGCTGGGTTAATGAAAAGTATAGAAAATGACGCATTGCTTACTTAGGGGGCGTAGCGAGAACTTTGGGGTGCCATCGTGAATAGGTTCCAATTCGCGGCCAATATGGAAGAACCGTTCTCCCGATTCCAGAAGCAAAAGTGGCGATATAACAGCGAGCGGTGATATAGGCGATTGCATTGGACGTCCTGGCGATAATTATATCAGCACGTAATCCTATGAATAAGCCAAAGAACCCACGTGATTACAGAAATGCCCTGCAAGTCATGGAAAACCGTTTTCATTCAGTGAGCTACCGTAAAAACGGTGCTATGACTTTATCGATTGATGACGACTGTTCCAATCACATGTGGCTAGATTGCTGAAGTCACTAAGCTGGGTAGATGCTGCTGTAATATTTGGTGTTGTTCTCTGCTGGGCGATTTAATGGGCAGGAGAAGTTATTATATCCTTAAACTCTCAGACTCAAGTCAGCTCACTCTTCGTCACATACAATACCAGGGGGCCCTGCAGAAACCATTCCTGTATAAACTAATACCTCAAAAGTTTCGTCAGGGGACATGCCGAAGCCTGCTCGGACTTCTCGGACTTCTCCAACTGACGGACGTTCGCTTCAAGAGCCAATCCGGTATACAATCCCTGGAAATAAAACGTTCATGAGGATTCCGCATCGGCACATATTTAGGTAGCCCGGGCTCATATACTGAACCCAGTATCGTGCTACCGGATGCTGCCATGTTGAGATAAGAGGTTGTCGGGCGAGTAATCCTAAACCCGATCGTTTGGATCAGTAATACAACAATGTCAGCGGAGATGCCCGAAGTTTGACATTTTGCTTTCTGTCTTCGGAGACGACACTAAGACTGCGAACCACTTGCCGTCGCCCAATGGCTGTTATCTCCTACTAGGTAGCAAACTCTAGTAACTCCCACTCACACTTAGTGACCGCATACCATCTTTCGTATCTCTATCATCGTCTGTGCTTCGATTTTGATCTGCAGCTTGATGTGTCCAGCGAGGTCCGGAGTTTAATCCTCATCTTAGCCTCCGTAACCACAGCTTGACAGGCCGTGTATCAGATACTAGTCATGGACGGCATCAGCGTAATCGCCTGGTAGTTGTATCGGCTGCGCTAAAGATATTGTTCCGGCATAAATTTTGATCTCCTCAGCCAAAGGTGAAGCCAAGGAAGGAGAGAGTGCAGAATGGCATTGCGCAATAAGATTTATGATCATTCTGAGTCAACCTATGAGGCCATAACTTATTCAGCTTTATCAACGAGCACGAGTAACGCTCTCAGGGTGCACTTAAAAGAGTCACTGTTCAAACAGCCCAATTCCTCCAGTACCTATCATAGCTCAAGCTAGTTTCCTTTGAACTTCGGTGGTATTCGTATTCGTCGGGACAGATGATACGTCAGCAGTTACAATAAGAACGATTGCTTTATTGATGACAAGGTGTCGACTTGATGTACTTCCTAAAGTTATGTTGAGCTCTCTTTTCAGTGTTGTTCACGTCTTGCGTTTTCAACTGTTATCAGCCAGCGATGATGCGCTGCAGAAGGCCACTCCAGCCAACTCTCCAGATAGCGGCGTAAAACTTTCGTTGTATGATGATTGAAGTCGAATTGAACTACTCAGGCTGCTGGTGATGTTAAGTTGACTGCACGTAGCTCAGCTGAACCATCTCGCTAGGGATGCTGTGATTTTGGGGTCCGCATACTGCACACACCGTGGGTGATATGTCTCTGGTTACATCGTTCGTATTGTTTGTTATGCTTCAGTAGCTTCAATAGGAGCAGACCGCAGCCCTGAAAGCGAACTTGGCCTTAAAAATCATCTATCACATACTCGCCAATTGGGCCTCGAGGGTGATGCACAGACGATTAGAACTTTCCCGGGCACATCAATATGAGAAGTCATCAATATGAGAAGTCAGCCCCGAAAGCCTCCATTGATAGCTTTTGTCGCGAAAATATGTGATATTCCGTTGCACCACTAGAATCTGGCGCGCTGTACGAAACCGTAAATGGACTGTAGAGGTTGTGTTACTGTAGAAGTCGAGGATATAGACAATTGATACTAGGATTGTTACTGCAATTTTTATGTGGAAGGCACTCGTGATTATTTTTATCGCAAGGCGAGCACATTTTCCGCCTAATTAAAAACTGGGTGGGGGTCATCTCCACTAGCCGCCTTATTTTGTTAACTCACCTATTCGTAGCCTTACGATCTACGCCAGTATCTGAGAAACACGTCGTACAAACTACTACCCAAGTAACAGCTGTCACGACTAAAGAAAGCGTCAGATCGTGTCGATACGATGAGTAGGGGATGTTGCATTATACTTAACTATTTCTTGATTGGTCTCTTGTTAGTTTTGAGTTCGCAAAATGGAATTTCGAGGATAGTTCGGCACTGCCTTCAAACCTGGATCCGTATCTGCTCTATGTTACACGTATAATGTTTGCATTTTAGAATGGTTAGGGTTTATAGCCATAGGCCAATGGTCTCGAACGGGCACTCGTCGATAGAACAAACGCAATGGGGCCACCTGACCTGTTGAATAATACGGTGTCTCCCACGTTATAAGTCTACATTAACCAAGATTCTAGGCTTTTAACCGCGTATGTGGACATGCGCCGAAAGACGGAAGACCTGGATTAGAACTCCGGATTACATTTCTATGAGAGCGGGGTTATGAGAGTAACTATGAGCTAAATTGTGCTCATCGGTATGGTCGGATTAATTATTAGCAATTGGACTCCATTGCGCGGATATGTTGAGGAAAGAATACTTCTAAAAGGGTGGTTCATGTCTTGAAATTTAATAAACATTACTACTAACATATATAGCTTCACAACTTTTCAATTTTATAGATATGGAGATAAATGGTTTTGTACTAATTTAAAATCAGTACTAAAAGCCTCGGTTAAAACCGGATACCGTCATTCTGAACTCGGGCTCTTACAGAAGTGAACTATTACATTATCTTCGTAACGAATGTTTGTGCACATGAAGCGAGCGATGCGCAGCATAAAACGACCAACAGACATTTTGTGAAAGGAAGTAATAGCTTTGCGACTTGCATTTGGACTTCGACATAACACCTGCAGCAATATGATCAATTGGATGGTGTGCTCTAACACGATGAGCTGCACAGAGACCTTGTCATCGGAAATGTTCGGGCACGAACGCGGCAGATGAGGGGGTACAACAAACTCGGTAATCGGTACGAGAAAGCTGTGACATGCATGCGCCAATAAAAGGAAAGAGTTGAGTGCGGGCGGTGTTGCTAGGGCGGGTTGCAGGAAAAGCAAGCAATGGAACATGCATCTCAACAGTGTGGTGGGAGATTCTTCAAACCTGAATAGTGGACATTTAAAATATCATGTTACATCATCAACTGACATGTCTTCATCGCAATACAGGCTTTACTAGTTGTGTATCTCTCGTGTTGCTGTTGTGAGAAGTACTAGGTCATGGTTAAGCTTGTTTTTATAAACCAGGTACTTGCTTCTGTTTAGGCAACATGCGAGCAAGGAAAATCTTCCAGTGAGATTTGTCCAAGCTTCGGTATAGAATACTTAGAGCCTGATTCCCAATATGTGATTGAAGTCTAACTAGAAGACAGTTCACTTAACCAAGCGATTGTATTTTTTCTAATGTAGTCCTGTGTCCGTGGTCAACGCAGATGAGTTGCCTCAGATATGGTGGGTTCCCGCAAATGTGACACCTATAAATTGAAGAGAACTATTCCACCACCACCACTACCATGATATTATCTGTGATAATTTTGTGTGAACAACTTGCTGCGGCTTCGATAACACCAATTGGCGGCAAAAAAAACCAGACCAGCGACGTTTGAACATCGATACATATCTTTCACAAAATCAAAAAGATTCGTGAAGAAGCAAAGATATCCAGAACACAAAATAAAGAAATATGGAGCTGGGTGTACCAGACAGTACTTGCTTTATCCAGCTCAGGCACCCGATTAATTCGTAAACTGAGGCTCCATTTTCAGCCGCGGCATTGGCGGTAATGCATCTCCGCCCTGTCTGCTCTCGGTAGGACGAAAGCACCCAACGGAGTGATGTACCCAATTCAAGAGCACAGGATGACGGTCATGGTGGGTGGTATTAGCCATTAGTAGCCTTAGAGCGTTCCTGCCACCCCAAAATTTTAACTTTCCTGTAGTCTAGGAACTTCGCCGGCGGTAGGTTGCAGCAGTGCTGCAGATTGTATTCGCGGATTGGCGAGGTTTCATGCATACCAACCTTGGAATATGCCGAGTTCAAGTTATAGGTGCAGTTTGTATGGTCGATAACTTGATTCAGTGACTAGCACAGCAAGACATGACCAGCAATGAAGGCGAAGCCTGTCTCAGTTCTCACTTGGTTCTTGACTCTGACAGCCTTCACCACCTAGCTCTCTTTGAGTCTACCATAGCTGGTGGAAATCTCTGACTGTAAGGAACTCACAAACGTTAACTCCATCTGCACCCTGCAAAACTACTGCCGGCCAAGATCCAAGACGCACTGGAGAAACTTGAAATTCCGGAGTGGGAGATCCGCTCCATTCGCCTTGTCTTCTGTATATTCAGATGCACAGTACATATTCCAGATTTGCAAGGGTCGGTATTAGAACCCAAGTATGCAGTTCACTCAAACTAAGACGGATCATTACTTCTAGAGCAAATCATCTAATGTAAGCAAATGCAGACTTTGTGCTTGTCTCGAAACGTACAACAGATCCAGGCCGATTCACTACTGGGAGGGTTTCAGCTACTCTCCTCTTACTCGACCAGGACTACGGGGTGGAACCATCCATCCGCCCGCCAGTCTTTAAAACTCTACGTCAACGTCCAGTGTCGGGAAAACATTGCGAGACCAGGACCCGATTAGCGCGACCAGTGCGCGACAGCAGTACCAGGGTTACTGCTGTATTAATTTGTGCCGTACACGATATGGTGATTTCTCCAATCATTAATCATGAATATAGTACTGTATACAGCGGTGTATGTGCGGTATATGTGATTAATATGCATTCTGGAGATCATCAATTAGTCACTGCGCATCACTTGCATCATATTACTATCACTCGGAAGACCACTTGCACTTAGTCCTGCAACTTAACAATTCTTAGGATATCAAACTATCATTCAGGATAGGTTAAGGCCTTGCTTAGAAGAGACAGACTTTTGCCACGCTGGCAAGGCTACGTGATTACGAGCAACTGAACCTAATACAGGTGCTTTGGTAGCAGTGGTATCTGAAAGCGAACACGAACATTTCTACGGCTGATCCCTTGGAAATGATAGGGTCACTTGGAAATCGATCGTTAGGTAAAAAAAGAGTACATTATGTTGTGGCAGTCGCGGGTATGAGCGATCCAACGGTGGAACTAATCGCCATAGCATACCGAAATCCAACTCGTTCGAGACCTCAAGCGGTATTTCTCTAGATTCCTGAGACCGCAAGCTCTATTTAGTGGCGACATAGGACAGTTCGAGGCTCGTCTCGTCTCATCTCGTGTACAACACTAGTTTAGAGTTACGCCTACCCCTATGTACAGCAGTTCACTCTCGATGCTAGACTACGTGTAGGCAAACTGCATTCGCGGCGTTGCAGTATCAATATACCCCATAAGTCTTTGGCTAATATCAACTTTGATATGAGAAAACATCATCATATTATTGTGCTCCAGTCGACGCTGCTATTGGCAGAGTTTCTGAGTTATAAGTTGACAAGGCACTTGACTGATAATAGCTTAACATCAGTCACCTCTGAGTGCTTACCTCCCTCAGTTACCGGCAATTGTAAGTTGGTCGGACATTCCCGGCTAAAATACTTGGCATTTAGATCTAGTTCCGCGAAGCCGTCAAGGAGTAGATTAGCCCGTTGTCAACACTATCGCCAGATCTCGCTTTGACAATTGAACATTCAGAACTATATTGTCCCTGCATATGAACCGTATAATTGTAGAAAAGCCCTGAATTTTAAGCAGAACTTCTCAACGATTCAACGATCCAAATTTGAAGATATTTCACTAACTTTCGCAAGCTCTCGCAGGCTGCCTGTATCGGGACGAGTAACTACGTAACTCAATCAAATATAATCTGCTCTGACTAGGGATTAACTTCACGTGCATGCCCGTGTTTGCTCACCTTTCATTTTAGATACTGCATTTGCTGGAAGCATTTCTTCATAATTGTCCTGCAAACTCTTTCAACCTTACAGTTTAGCTTGAAGTTGTTTCACTTAAGTGAATATTTACCAAAAAAACTAAATCATTTTAGTCGTGATACTACATACCGCTGAAATAGTGTTGTTTCTCTCCAAACACGTACGGTTCGTAAATACCAAAGTTATCACCAATTGAAAACGGGCAGGCATCCCAATAGTCCGTCCTATCATGCTAGGAACGGGGTGACGATTTCGGGGCACAAGTTTCTAGGACTGGAAGGAGCGATGTTTGGAGTGTTATCCAGTAGTTCAACCCCCCATAACCATAACTCGTCATGCTTTGCGTGATATTTCTGATAGACGGACATCAGCGTAATGGCCGAGTGGTTTGCCAGACTGCGTAGAAGATGTCGTTCAAGTATTGGACTCGATTTCGTCGACTAGGGGTGAAGCCCCGGGAAGGATGAGGGGCGGAGTGAGAAGGCCGAGAGATAGTTTTAATCATCTACATTACTTTGTTAACGAGCTCTAGAACCATAGTGATTCAACTGAAGGGTATATAATCCAGTCAGCTTTACTACTGAGCACGAGTAGCACTCCCAAAGTACACTTACAAGAACCACTATTGGAACATCGCAGTACCCATCGTAACCCAAGCCAAGTTCCATTGAACTTCGATAGTATCCATATTCATCGGGCAGAAGATAGATCAGCAGGTCCTTATTGACGACAAGACTTGGTGCCATTCTTGGAGCCGGTGTTGAAGCCAACAACTCTGTATTGCGGACGACCACCTAAGGTGTGCTCGCGTTAGCGGTATGAAGCGTTCAGCATATAGCGATAACTCAGTTGACTTCTCAGGGTGCCGGTAATGCTAAGTTGACTGCATAATCAACAATGGGGACCGTAGTGCAGCTGAATTACCTCGGCCGAGAAGCCATGACACTATGACTCGCATAATCATAACCACTACGGGGTGATATATCTTTGCGAACGCCGCTGTGCTATCGGGCGTTACATTCTGGCGTCTACAGTAGGAACAACACACTGCAGCCAACAGGCAGCCCCGGCGGCGAACTTGGTCCTAGAAATCATCGATCGCGTGTTCACTAATTGGACTGAGAGGGTGCGCAACAATTAGAACTTTACCGAGTACATTAGTATGAGAACTAGCCCCCGAATGCCCTCGAGTAGCCCCCCACGACTAGATCGTGACGGCAAAGTGCGTATTCACTTGCACTAGTAGAGTTTAATAAGCTAAACGGAACTGGAATCAGATAGTACAAGCTTAGGTTATGATAGGAATTCAAGATACAGTACCTGATTTCTTTGTAGTGCCGCAGGAGACATATGCAACCCAGATGGAAGCTTCTCATGCGGCCCAATGCCTTGAACTTACATAGAAGAAGCACGGCTGACGAATAAATGTAACAGATCTGACGCGTTGCAACGCTATACAGAAACCCGACCGGATAATACGGTAGACTATAACAACTAAGATCGTTAATGAGACTGATTAACGCAATTTCCACGTAGGAAGCCCTATGATATTTTTATAAAGCAAGCATACCCTCTCCGCCCTGCGAATTTTCTGTATGCTGAAGTTAGCAACGAAAACCGCCTTATTTGCTGCAGCAAGAAGTTTATCGCGTGTTCGTAGCCTTAGCTTTAGTATCCCTACGCCAATGCCCGGGAATCACGTCATACATACTATACTGCTGCCACGACCAGGGAATCGGAGGTGTCAATCGCACTAAGTGAGCGATGTGTCCACATGATAGCAAGTGGGATGCTGCGTCGTAATCACCCATTTCTTTCGTTGGATCTCCAGTCAGTCAGTTCACAACACGAAGTTTTCAGGGACTGTCCCACGGCATTGTTCCTGGAGAGACAAGTTAGACATAGGTTTGCAGGAAGGATTACGGTCTACGGCCATAGGCGAGTGATTTCGAGCTTGCAAACGGGCATTTAAGCACTTCATCGACAGATCAACACGATGGGGCTACCAACCTGCTCCCCAAGTTGAATAATGCGGCGGCTCGCACGGTTGTAGAGCTGCGTTGAGCTAGAGCCAGGCATGGAAACATGAGCGAAAGACAGGAGACCCAGAGTGGAACTCCGGGTTGCATTATACCGTGAGAGCGGATCATGAGAGCTATTATGAACAAGTTTTCGCTCATTGGTGTGCTTGGATTTAGTATGAGGGATGTTAGTCTGATTGTATTGCTACTCTATGGTTGATTGGGAAACGCTTCTAAGAGGATGAGTCACATGAGATCAACAAAACTGTTACTACACACATAAAACTTTGCGGTTTTCCATTTGGTTATAGACAATAAACGATGCAGTACCACCTTAATACGAGCGTTTACTAAGAACAGGATATTGTCATTTCGAATTGGGGCTCTTCGAGAAGTGAACTACCCTATTATTTTACAGCGGATATGATGCACACCAACCGAGGGAGGCGCAGCATCAAACGAATCAGCAGACGTTTCGAGAAAAGAAGGAACAAAAGTTTTACTGCATTTTAACTCCGACATATCCACTGGGACCAAGTTGTTCAATTGCATGGTGAGCGATAACTATGTATAACAACACCGGATTCTTATAGATGTTCGGGGCGCAATAGTATAGTATGGTAAATGTAGGGGTACAACGGACTCGGTAATCGGTACAGGGAAAAGCTGTGATACGCCAAAAAAAGAAAAGTACAAGTGGAGTATACGAGTGTTGCTGGAGCTGACTTGCAAAAAAAAGCAAGCTAGGAGCATACATCTCAACATTTTATCAGCGCCGGATATTGTGGGGAACTCCGAAAACCAGAGTAGTGGACAATTGAAATCTCGTATTATAGCGTCGCGATGCAAGCTTTACTGATTGAGTATCTTTGGTGTTGCAGTTGGAGAGTACTTCAACGTTAAGCGTGCTTTGTTTAGTTCAGAATGGCAATCTTACACTCACTAGAGCCGGCCCGTCGGATTCCTAATGTGTGTATGAAATCTAACTAAGGTAGGATTCCCGCAATTGTGGTACCTAAAATTGTAGACAATTAGTTTATTTCCACTACCATGGTATTATCCTACTATCCGCTATAACTATGAGTGAATAACATGTTGCGGTTCTTCCTTCATACGACTTAGACGCTCCATTGCTTTGTCAACTTACATACCATATTCAGCCGCCAGCATTAAGATAATGCACCTCCAGCCCTGTCTGCTCTCGGTAGGGCGAAAAAATCCCACGGAAGTGATATGCCCACACCGAGAACAGAAGGTAGTAATCTTAGTGAGCAATTGCTAACATTAGTGTAGTTCTGTCAACCAGGAATTTCATTTATTCTTGCACCTACGATCCCGACCGGCAGTAGGTTGCAGTAGTGCTGCAAATGGAATCCGTGGATACGTGATGATATATACATCGCAAGATTGCGATGTGCTAAGTTCAAGGGAAATGTGCAGTTTGTATCGCCGATAGTATGTTTCAGTAACAGCAACATGGCAAGACATGGCTGGCGACGAAGAAGAGGTTATTTTTAGTTCTTCGCTCTGACAGGGACAGCCTTCACCATCTCGTCTACATTGAGTCTCTCACAGCCGGGGCGCGTCGTTAACAACAAGCAATTCACGGGTGTTGAGTTCGTCTGCATCCTGCAGATCTACTGCCAATTAAAATCCAAGACGCACAGAGAGCAAAGTTGAAATTTTAGAGTCGCAGTACCACCCAGTTCTACCCCACTGTATCTCCAGATGTATCCCGGATCTGTATGGATCGGTTTTTAGAACCCTAGTATGCAGTTCACAAAAATTTGGGACAAACGATTATTTCTATAGCAAATCATCATCTCGTGTCAGAAAATGCAGACTATATGATTCTCGAAATGTACAACAGATCCAGGCCGATTCAATATTGGGAGCGTTTCAGTTCCTCAACTCGCTGAGGTAATCTCTCGATCATGGCTGCCGCTCGGTCCCAAAATTTGGGCCAGTACACAATACGGTGGATGCGTGTAGATCTCCGATCATTTAAACATGAACAAAGTACAGTATACAGTGGTGTATATGCGTATGGGAGATTGATGCGGCCAATATGCATTCTGGAGATCTTCATGCACTCACTGCGCCTTCGCATTCATCGCGGTACTATCACTCGGAAGAACACTGACCGTCCTGCGCTCGGTAGTGTCTTAGACAACAGCAACTCATTGTCCAAGGTAGTTTAAAGTTTTGCCTAGGCAAGACATACTTTTGCAATAAGTAAGGCTGGCTGTAGTTGGGCAATTGGCAATTGAACTGAATACTATTTGTCTGGTATCGACTTAAATTTGAAGATAAGCATTGTATAAGTCATGTTTATGGAGATGATAGCAACATGTCTTTGGCAATCGATTGTTGGGATATAGAGAGTACTTTGTGAGGTGGCAGCGGCAAGGATAATCTACGGTGGTATGGGAATAGATAACTACAGCAGATACTGAGATCCAACTTGCAGAGATCTAGGTTTATATATTGTTGCATGAACCTGACCGAGCTGAGCTTCAGCTGAGCTGATGTCAAGGCACATGGCCGGTAGGGCATAAGGCACCCAACTACCTTGTATATATCTCGGGTCTTTCTCCTGCTCTCCAGTCTCTGTATCTCAAGTCTATTCACACGGTTCTCCCCTTACATATTTTAACATATATTTGTTCAAATAGTGATACTTAGAGAAGCTTTATTGTATATTATCTAAGAGTGCCACAAGGCCATATATAGATGAGTACAAGTATGAATGCGTGCGTACGCATCTATGTATAGACTCTTCAGGCCGACAGTAATCTCCGGTCATACGAGGCTCACCTCCGGCCATACGAGGCTCACCTCCGGCCATACGAGACTCATCTCTGGCCACAGAAGACAGAGACCTATCATGCAATAATATTTGTTGCATATATGGTTTCTCTCCTGGACGTATGGCTTCAGTTGGGCTGATGCATAATCTCTCTAAGATGATGGTCATTCCATAACTCAGCTGGAGATGCCAGACTCAGCTGGAGATGCCAGACTCAGATGGAGATGCCAGCTGAGTGCGCATGCATGCGTAGAAGACATACAAGACATACTCCGAATACTGCGTATATAAGTTCATGAATGTACCTGTACTTTAGAATACAAGCTTCTAACAATCAGTACATTTCATCAGGTTGTGAGCCTGGTTATCGCTACAATCTCAATCTCACGATCTTCCTATGATCTTGTTCACGATCTTCAACACAGAGCCTCAAGAACCCTAAACCTTGTCACTGCAGCAACAGCCTCATAGAGAGCACTAAAACTCAACACCACCACGAGCAATCTCCACGATCTTACAATGACTTCTTCCGAACCCGCTTTTAACAAGACCAAGTGAGGCGACAACCCTAAGCTCACTCACAACAATTACGACAAATAGAAAGACGACATGATTGTCAAACTGTCAGGCATGTGAGCATACGCAATTGTCACCGGGGAGGATCCGGAACTGCAGCCACTCGATTTCGACCATGATGGCAACTATGATGAGTACAATGCTTAGGAAGCCAAGGCTGCATCTGTGATCAGACTTTCGTGTTCTCCCGATGTATGGTGCATCATCAAAGGTATAAGAAATCCTCACGAAATGTGGAATATACTAGAAACGAGTCTGGCCACAGCCAAATCTGATATCGGCAGACAGGACATCCTTCGCCAGGTCCATGCTTGCCGACGTACAGAGGACCAACCACTTAAAGCATAGTTCACCAAGCTCAGTAACTACCAGATACAACTGGACCATACCGCCGAGGCAGTCACCGATTCAGATTCCCACACACAAATATTCACATTACAGCCATCTCAGTATGCGATGATATTAATGGTCCTAAAGCACAGAAAGCCGTTACCTACACCCAAAGATGCCGTGCATGACCTCCTAGAAGAAGAAACTACAGCCAGCCTCCCCAAAGAACTTGGAGATGCATCCACAGGGGCAGCCCTTTTCACTCAATGTGGCGGCTACTGTGGGTGTGGTAGAGGCGGAGGACGTGGTGGATGCGGTGGACACGGTGGAAGCAGTGGAATCAGAGACAGCCATGAAAGCAAGTGCACCAACTGCAAAATTGACTGTCATACTCCAGATGCATGCAGGAAGCAGAAACACGCCCAGGAGGGAGGAAACAATGGAGGAAACAACGGAGGAAACAACAAGCGCATATGCTTCAAGTGCAGGCTTGCAGGTCATGTCAAAGTTGATTGTGTCTCCTACAAACATATAAAGGCATGGTGGAAAGTAAAGACAGCCACTGCTACAACAGCCCTTGCTACGACCAGAGACTGCAATCACTTCTGACTAACCGGTTGTGCTCTCGCCGCCGCCGCCGCCACTTCGAAGTCGGTCATTTATTCTGGAGTGTCTCACCACAAGTGCGATGATCACCGCAGCTTCTCAAGATTCAAAAAGCTCTTACTTCCTGTACTGATCGAACACAGAGAGAACAATTCAATCAGCGCCATGCATTACGGTTTCGTCATCATTATACTGGGGAATGAAGTGGAAGCCATCCATACTCTCACTTTTCGAGTTTCTCTTCTACCGATCAAGCAATTGGATTTGGGCGGGCATACGACTATATTCTGAAACGGAATACGCTCCATAACTTCGCCATCTTCCTGCAACATCGCCGGAAAACTAATCAATGGCGTATATATCAGAGTCCCCGCAACAGCACTTTTATCAACTGGCAAGAACGGGAAACAGAGAAAGAGAAACGTCTCAACGGTACTAATCGCAGAGCATACAATCGAGCCAATAATCCCAAAGCCTACAATGAGGCCTACAATCGCAGAGCGTACAATGGAGCCTACAATCGCAGACGCCTACACTCGAGCCTACAATCGCAGAGCCTACAATCAAGCCTACAATGGAACCTACAATCGCATCTACAAATCCACCGGCTTCCTCTGTTCTCAGTGCACCTTTGACTGCCCAAACTAAGTCCACTGGACAGTCTGTGACAATGCCAGAGTGAAGACTATGGCACTGACGACTAGCCCATATAAATCCTACCGCCATGAAAACTCTGATTAGTGGATATACACACGATGATTCAATGTGCACAGTCTGCATCCAAGCCAAGCACAAGGAAAATTTCGTTAGAGTGACAGTCAAGGACAGTACAAAGCCATTTGAACATGTACATTCGAATGTGTGCCATCCCTTCTTTTCACCAGCTATGGCGGACAGTTGATACTATATACTATTCATCGATGATTACACGAGATACTGTAGGTGGAAGACTCTGGTCATATTATGGTGCAGCTCTGTGGCATTAGGTGCAGCTCTGTGGCATTAGTGCGGCTCTGCGGGAGGCTCGTGCATTAGTTAGTTCAAGCGAGATGTCAGTTCAATCATCAATGACATTCAGTTCTATACATACAGAGAGGCTATTTGCCTACATTGGTAGCAATACTCGACTTCTGACGGTGTCACAAGCATCAGATGCGATTGAAACACAACACAAGATGGCAGATTCACTTGGTTTATGTTCGAGCCAGTGAGCTTTCGGGAGTTTGGAGGCATCGCAGGAGTCGTCGGACTTCACAGCCCTCCCTGCTACACACGACCTGCACAACACGCATGACACGCACGTCACGCGCGTCATGCACGTCACACACATCCCACACGTCACGCACAACACGCACAAAACGCACGACGGGCATGACACGCACCACACGTACCACACGCACGACACACACGACACACACGACATGCATGACACGTGCGACATGCACGACACACAAGACAAGCACGATGTCCGTTTTACCGACAAAATCGAAAATGTCGAGTCAATTAGGTTTGGCAGCAGGTGTAGGACCTCATCCTCTCAGGGGTTCCAAGCTACAGAACTTTGCACAACAGAATACGTCACAAACCGAATAAAGGTCATCAACGATGGCCCTGGGGTCTTGTCTGACAAAGTAATCAACTGCATCAGGGCTATGGAGGACATCCAATTGGAGATCTTGGATGCAAACCTCACCAAAAGCCTTGAGCAAGGCGAGAAATTAGCGAAGATTTGCGACCTCAACGAGAGCTTGGCCGATAAATTCCAGGACTTAGAGGCGACTGAGCCCGTCTGAGACAGCCCGAACAGGTCATTTGCGGCCGCTCAGCAGGACATTGAGCAGTTGGGGGACAAGCCGCAGTATGAGAAATGTCGATCCACCAAGTTGGAGAGACGTTTCGACCTGTGCATGTCGGAGCCGGAGACAATGGACCAGACAGACATCGCCCCACTCAGCCTGGAGAAGGACATGTTGGTGCACCAAGTTAAAGTCACTTGTCACAGAAGAGCAGCCTCGAATCTTAATTGAAAGCTTTCGAACGTGTCATTCAACAGCTGACGACTAACCAATTAAATGCAACTCCGGAGCTGGACACATCCCAACCACCTCCTGGCCTGTTCGGGATACATGGCTTGTGTGAACCGACCTCTGGCTAATTCGGGATCTGTGGCTGCACCAGGCAACCCCTGGCTCATTTGGAAGCCGTGGCTTCTCTGTAAACTCATCTAACCTTCCGACGTATCAGGGCAAACAAAGCTTGGATGATGTCACCACTTTCCTTTTTGCTTTAAAGCGACACTTCACCAATGCAGCACAGGCCATTGGATGGGTCGGCACAACCGGCCGGGCAACGCAAGCAGCGCTACAGCTGAAAGGCGACACAGCAGTCTGGGCCATACACCGCTTCCCAATGAGTACGCCCATCGAATGGTCCATCTTTGCCCAGAGTTGATTGCTCAGCTTATTCCGTTCAACGCTTCGGACCCGATCACTCGCTAATGGGAAGCACTGAGCCTAAGGGAGGGACAATGTGTCAGAGAGTTTAATGAGTGTTTCCGTCACCTACATTCGAATTGGACCCCTGCCAGCCTATGCCTGCCGAAATGTTAGCTGACGCGTATGGATATAAGATTGAAAAGGGCAACCCGGAAGTTTATAAGGACTTGGTTCATTATATTGGGAAGCGCGATAGGTCTCCAACGCTCGAACAGTGCATGGAGCACCTCACCGCATTGGACACATCTCTGAACAAGTTTCAACCAGGCAGTGGCCCCAACACTACCGCAACTATGCAAGCTTCCGCGAGGAAGATGGACTCCAAGCAAGGTGGTACCACTGGCACAGTTGGCCAGGCGAAAGACGACGGTTTAACTTGCTATAACTGTGGCCAGGTGGGTCACATCTCTCGCAATTTCCCAAACCGCGACTTGATGAAGAAGCTACTAGAACAAGCTTTGGTTGGCAAAGATACTGCAAAAGCCAAGTCTGGACGGCCACGTAAATATAAGAAACGGGGAGGTGCACTAACCTGTAGAATGGAGACTGGGTGGCTTGCAGAGGACACTGAGGGTAAGCAGGGGACAGACTGTAAGGAAGATAGTGAGTTGGAAAGTCTCTCAAACTCAGACTAAGAAGCGGGAAAAGGCAAAGGCGGTCAGTAGCTGCAGCTGTACCTTCCATAAAAACACCATCATGTACCATATCGTCAAACAAAAAAGGTGGCAAATTGGTGCCAGATAGTCATTTCAAGTTTTTCACCCGTTACCACCACTTGAAAGTTATCAAACTAGATCACTCAGTAATCGACCTGCTAAGGTTTAATGAGAAAACATGATACCAAACGAAAGGAGCATGGTAGAACAGCAAAAAGGCGAGGGTAATGAAGGACGATGGTGCGACAGAGAACTATGTGGGGCGGAAGTTCATTGAGGAACACAAATGGGAAGGGGCTGCCCTGCATGTAAAGGGGGCGGGAAGGATGATTGTGGAGACCCCCAATATCAAGGCAGACGATGGCATTGAGCAAGACCACAGAGCCAAATTGAAACTACGACTTGGTGCGTTATATGGCTATGAGGCCGAATTTACCATCGACGACATCAAGCGATTTTATATTGTGCTAGGCAAAAGATTGATGCGTGACACCAACCAACGAAATCAAATTGACCATGACAGCAATGAAATCTGGATTGCGGATAACCTCTGGGAGGAAAGAGAGGATGGCAGAGTCCATTCCCTGCCTGGCCTACTCCCCTTGCACATTGACGAAGGAATAGCGGGGCAGGCCAAATTCATGGGCATACACAGTATGCTGAAGGAGGAATATAAAAATGTGTCTGCCTGATTGTTGAAACAGGCCTTCTTGATCAAAGTACTCCACCGCGGCTATGGCGGTACACTTCAGACCAACGAACTCCCGCGTGAGTTTCCGGAGATGTTCACACAATTCCAGGGGCTCTTCGCCAAGACAACATTTGGAAATTCGCGGAGTGGAAGGCAGGCCCATTTCGAAATTGAAACGGAACCAATTGGCGAAATACCGTTCTGCTCACCATACTGCATCTCTCCAAGGAAAGAAGCAGAGCTACGGAGGCAGATAGACAAGGCTATTTGATGCCGGTGAATTCAGCCCTCTCGAAGTAATTTCGGCTCACCGGTATTATTGGTGCCAAAGCCTGACGGTACGCTGGGCATGTGGATCGATTATCGTGCAGTAAATGCCGTAACCGTCACTTATTGTTACCCTCTCCCACTCATCGATGATTCACCCAACTTGATTCCCAGCTCTTGCTTGTTCACAAAATTGGACCTGGCGGCTGCTCACCATCATATGCACATCACCACAGCCGACAGGCAAAAGACGGCCTTCACGACTAAGTTTGGTGTATAAGAGTGGCGAGTCATGCCGTTTGGCCTGGGGAACGCACCCAGCCAGTCCATGGGCATGATGAATGGCGTCTTGGATCCAATGGAATACAAATTCATTGTCGTATACCTTGATGATATGATGATTCACAGTTGTAGTCTGGCGGAACACGTCCTACATGTCCGAGAAGTGCTTACCGTGCTGACAGAACATGGTGTCAAGGCAAAATGTGCAAAATTTGCCTGGGCGTGTCAGAAAGTTGATTTTTGCGGCTTTGAGATTGACAAGGACGGCATCCACACCCAGGAGCATAAGACTCGTGCAGTAATAGATGGGTTTCAACCTGAGAACGGTAAAGACATCAGTGGCTTCCTGGGCATCACCAGTTACTATAGCAAATTCCTTGAACACTGCGCTCACATTGCAATGCCCTTGTATGCGATTGGCACTCCTCCAACAGGAAAAGGGAACTTGGGGCTGCGATGTGATGAACCGAGGAGAGTCAGCCACACTCCACTTGCTTGGGATAGAGAATGCCAGCATGCTTTCGACATGCTCAAAAAGGCACTCTGCAAAGCTCCAGACCTTGCTCTACTGGACCCCGAAGCCAAATATTGCCCGCACGTCGATGCTAGCCAATATCCATTTGTGCGCATTGCTCTCCCGGGTGCAAGACAAGACAGGGAAGGTACTGGTTTGTTTCAGCGGTAAGTTACACAATGCGGAGACACGATACCCTGCATATGATTGAGAAATGTTGGGCATCCGAGATGCAATTGTATATGGGAAATTCAACCTACACGGAGCCGAGGAGCCATTTTCGGTACACACGGAACATGCAACCATGCATTGGATCCTCACACAACCACAAATCACTGTATGTCAGATGAATATCTTGACAGTCCTACAGAATTTCAGCTGAGAGGTCAAGGACATCCCGGGTGTCAAGAATCCGGTTGCGGACGGAGTGTCTTGCCACCAAGATTTCCGACGGGAGCGATGCAATATACTAGCACTGGAAGTTACTGCGGCCGGAGAATGGGTTGATGACAGCAGGGCGGGTATAATTGATAATAAATGGTTTGGGCCGATTGCTCATTGCTTGGCCAATTCAAGTCCCTGCCTCCCACCATCCACTGCATCTACCAAGGAACGCAAATTATGGGTGGCAGCACATCGACTCTATTTGGAAGAGACTGGCCTACTGTGGTTACGTGGAGATTTGGAAAAGACACAGGTAAACAAAACAGAGAAGGAGGAAGACGGAAAGGCAGATATGAGTGGATGGTTGTGTATTCCCAGCAGGATGCAACAACCAATCCTCTATGAAGCCCACAACAGTGCAGCAGGGGGTCACTTCAGTGCTGACCGAACATACTTACGTATGAAAGACAGGAATTTCTGGAGGCGTATGTGGTGCAATACGCAGCGATACGTTGCAGGCTGTGACTTGTGCTATCGAACTAACCACCGGAGTGGGAAACCCATGGGCCTCCTACAACCACTTCCATTAGCCAAAGGCCGTTGGCACAGAATTGACATTGACTTCATAACCAACCTGCCGATCTCGGGAAATGGCCATGACAGGATTGTAACGTTTGTCGACGACATGACAAACAGAGCACATTGGTGAGCCTGCAAGGAAACTGTCGATGCCCCGGCCTTCATGCGGATATTCATCGACAACATTGGCCGCCTACATGGAGTGCCTCCAGAGGTTGTATTGGACCGCGATGTACGCTTCACTGCAGTCTATTGGAGAGAAGTTGCAAGGATCCTGCAGACAAAGCTGGTTATGTCTATGGCATTCCATCCAGAAACAGATGGTCGATCTAAAAACTCAAACAAGACGGGTGTACGATATTTGCGTGGCGTCACAACTTACAATAAAGCCAATTGGGATGACTACTTGCCATTACAAGAGTATGCTTACAATTCTTCAGTACACCATTCGAAGAAGCAGACAACGTTTGAACTCGATCTTTGTTCTGAGCTGCCTTTGCTGTTAGACTTGATGGCAGATCTCCAACGACTGCAGGCCACTAAGTGAGCGAAAACCTTACAAGGCTGCGAATTTGTTGAATGATTGCAGTGCATTTTGGTAGTTGCCAGGTATGAGCTGCGCGATGCTCAGGATAAACAGATGGGCGAAGCTATCAAGTCACAACACCCAATTGACCCCACTATCACCGCCGGTGCAAAAGATTTTGTAAATACCCAGGATTTGCCAATCACATATGCCAATGTCAACCGCACACTAGGCAAACTAGAACACAGTTACATTGGCCCATACAAGATCATATGAATACACGGAAATGCCGTTCAACCAGACCTCCAAAACTGTATGACGATCCACCACACAGTTAATGTCAGCAGGCTCAAAGATGACCGCAAGGCTGATTCTAGAGTTGCCTGGTGGCTGCCGCCTCTGCCGGTATAGACCAGCCGCGCCGGCACAAGTTACGTTGTTGAATCAATCGCAAACCACCGGCCCAGCTCTGATGAAACTAGTTGGGACTACAAAGTGCAATGGGAAGGTTGGGACGAGATGGAGAATACATGGTAGCCAGAGGAGAATATGGCGAAAGCAAAAGAGACGGTGAAGCATAATTGGAAGGAGATAGGCGGACGGCCAAAGGCTAAGAGAAAAGTGACACAGAAAAAGGCATGAAAGGTATGGTTGTTATTGATCAGGGTGTTTTGTTTCTTCAAGAGGTTTCTCGAAGATGATTGGAGAAGGTTGTGAAGTAGGTGGACGACTCTGGTGATATTAAGGTGCGGGTCTGTTGGATTAGGTGCGGCTCTGTTGCATTGCGTGAGGCACTGTGGCATTAGTGTGGCTCTGCGGGAGATTCGCGTATTGGTTAGTTCTTGCGAGATGTTAGTTCGATCATCAATAACATTCACTTCTATATGTACACAGAGGCTATTTGCCCACAGATACACATTCATATGGCTGCTCCCAAATGAGAAAGCCGAGACCTGCACCTCTGCCAACCAGTCATTTCACGCCCGAGTAGACTCAATGGTATATGATATCAAGTGATTATGGTGTGATCCTGGACTTGGAGAATACGACAATAACACCTTCCGATATGTCCTTGCGGCCCATGGTACGACATATAAGCCATGCCCTCCCTATGCTCACGATCAGAATCGTATTGCCAAACGCGTGATCGGTACACTCACTGAAAAGGCCTGGGAGATGATGATTGACTCCCAGGCTCCAGTTCAGTTCTGGGGAGAAGCAGTTCAGACTGCAGTCAATATCCATCAGAGATCACCCAATGATGGCCCAAAAAGAAACAATGACCACAATGGCTGTAAAGCACCGTACACAACGCCATACAAAATGCTGCATGGATTGAGGGAACCTACACACGATGCTGACAGTAACGAAATATTGTATCAGTCATATATCCATAACCTAGGCCTATTCAGATGCAATGCAAGTAGACTCATTCCTGACGTTCAACGCCACCAAGGAATGTTTGGCCCGGGATCAAATCCTTGCATGAGGGTAGGCTACACACAGGACCCTAAGACTTCGTGGAGAATATAGGATCCCGCATTCCAGAGGGTGAAATCCCAATCAGAAGTCGTCTTCGACTAGGAGAGGAACGCACACATATCGCGTCCGTATGGAAGCAATGAGATCAACTTGGTTGGATTACCTGAAGATGAGGAATATGTCGACAAGACAGATACCGGAGATGAGCCTCTTCCAGATAGTCAACCAACGCAGATAGGTAAGAAATCCAAATCCCTCATGTATGAAGCTCCTGACGAGGAAGCAGAAATTGCCCACTGCCGGCGCCTCCGCTGAGACAATCCAACTGGCCAGCATTCGGTAGCAAATGGAGAAAACATTGCCCACAGCCGGCACCTCCGTAGAGAGGATCAGATCGCCCGGCGCTTGGCAGCCGCAATCAATAAATCAAGCCAAGTACCACAAGTAGCTCCAGCTCCGATGATATGGAGTCGTGTCACAAGATGTCAAGGTACAGCCTCCGCAGAAGCATTAACGGCATCCACTGATGCTCCATACACCTACGCAGAAGCTATGGAAAGCCCTCAACAAGATCACTTGAAAAGAGCCTTGGAAGAAGAAAGCACATCCATGCTGCTCAATAACACCTTCTCTGCTCTCAACTCCCAGGAAGCAGGGCATCTGCGAGTTAAGCCAACTGGCTCTAAGTGAGTTTATAAGACTAAACACAATCCTGACAGGTCCACACTATACAAAGCATGGCTAGTGATACAAGGCTACAATCAGACAGATTTCGGTGAGACTTATGCCCCTGTTGGGAAGCTGACATCATTTCGGCATCTCATCTCTCTCATTAGGAGTAATGCATGGAATATGGACCACTTGGATGTAGTTACCGCATTTCTAAATCCTGAAATTCATGATGACTATATGTATATAACTCTACCAGAAAGATGGCAAGAAGGTCTCAATGCTCCCAAAATCATCGTGAGATTCAGAAACGCTCTCTATGGTGTTAAACAAGCTCCACGGTTATGGCACGACAATATCATTGCATTTCAATTCTCTCTTGGGTTCACTCAGTCCTCAGGCGATCCCAATCTCTATCTCCCCAATGATGGCATTCTGATAATTCTGTAGGTCGACAATCTCTCCAAGTCGTATCTGCAGGTCGCCACCAATGCTGCTAGCAAGGTAAAGCCTAAACTCTCGGTGAAATATAAGATCACCAACCTCAGCCCGGCAGGTCAATTCTTCTGCATTGAAATACACCGCGATGAAATCGGTACCGGAATAAGTCTCGGCCAGAAAGCCTATATACCTCCAATGCTGAGACGATTCTGGATGGACTATACTTATGGTGTCTCGACCCCTATGAATCCCAGTATATAATTGGACTTGGCTGAGGATCCGAGGGATAATGAATTGGAAGATATCACAGGCTATAAAGCAGTCATGGGATGACTAATGTACGCAGCACTCACAAGGCAACCAGATATCCCTTATGACATTACTGCTCTTTCTGGTTACAATTCGCGGCCATTCACCAGCCATATGACTGCTGCTAAGAGAGTTCTTCAGTATCTCAAATCTAAAGCCAATTTTTAACTACACATCAACTGCATCAACATCGACAATTATCTCATAGAATACTCGGATTCCGATTGGAGTAATCACAGCGCGGACTGCAAGTCTCATGGAGACCATGTGTTGCTCGCCAATAATGGTGCTATCTCGTGGCATGCTCCAAAGAAAAGTCTCATCGCCATGTCAACTCTCGAGGCCGAATTCATTGCCTGCTCAGAAGCCTCTAGAGAAGCGAAATGGTTCCTCCAATTGCAAAAGAATATTCACGGTTCTCAGAACGACTCACCACCACTGCCAATCCAATGCGACAATCAGGGTGCTCTCACTGGTATCACCACAGGAATCATCAAAGCTCAAACTAAACACATCGATGTTTGGTGTCACAACAGTCGAGATCTGGATAGACGACGAATAGTCAACTACTCTTACGTAAACACAAACGAAAATGTTGCAGATATACTCACGAAAGCACATACTAAAGATAAGCATACGAAGTTCACCAAAGCAATGGGCTTATGGTAATTGGAGATCAATTGAAGGTTGATTTAAGGTTGTTTTTCTTTTTCACAGATTTCTTTGTTTATATGGATTGCCATCCTGAGGCTACGGTAGTACTCTTTCCCTGCTCACTTGTCACTCAGGGTTTGAAGGAGGCTACTATGGGAATTACACTGTGTTTGCTTGTTTGTTTGTTTGTTTTCTTGCTCCACGGAGCGTAGCAAGAGGGGGGAGTGTTGCATATAGGGTTTATCTCCTTGATGTATGGCTTCAGTTGGGCTGATGCATAATCTCTCTAAGATAATGGTCATTCCATAACTCAGCTGGAGATGCCAGACTCAGCTGGAGATGCCAGCTGAGTGCGCATGCATGCGTACAAGACATACAAGACATACTCCGAATACGGCATATATATGTTCATGACTGTACCTATACTTTAGAATACAAGCTTCTAGCAATCAGTACATTTCAACAATATTCATGCCATGTGGTCGAGTGATGCTTGATGTTATATTTAACGCTGTATGGAAGCTCAACTTATTAAATATGCATTAGAACTACCTGATGGCCTGAATATCGACGGTTGCAATAACATGTGAGAAACTACTGTGTTGCGTTTCCGCCACATACCCCGTGCCACGACTCATTCGTCACTCTTACAGAGTCAATATTTACCTATGGCTGAACTTTCAACTAAAGATTCTGCTCTAATAAGCTATAGTGGACTTCAATAAACGATAGCAGGAAAACAAAGTAGCTTAAGACCTCGAGCTGCATCTCGCTAGCTTCTCAAGGCCACAAACTCAATTTAATAGTGATATCAGACAGTTCGACGTTCGTCTCATTTTATCTAGTGTACGTACAACACGTTTAAAATAGCACCTATCCCCTATCTGCACCAGCTTCTATTCGATATCAGACTATATATAGATATTGGGATACGGAATGGAGGTGAGAATCATTTGCATAGACTATGGTACAGCGAGAAGAGAGAAGGAGAGAAATCGGCAAATATACAGAAAATCTTCGGGTATATCCTCGAGTATGGTGGTGTCCCATTTTCCAGTCGCCACTCGCCACTCGGATGTTCAACAATAGGTGAACTGCGTTGGCGGCGGCGTGGTATCAGTATACTCCCTAAGTTCTTGGCCGATATCAACGCTAATATGAGAACATCATCAAATTGATGTGTTCCTGTAAATACCGCTATTGGGAGAGTTTCTGAGTGCAATAAGTTGCTAGCAGTACTTGACTGGTATTAGCTTATCAACCACCTCCGAGCCCTTTTCACGCCCATCTCCGATTCACTCCGTTACCAGCTATTATAAAGGGGAAGAAGGGTAGAAAGAAGGGAGCTCCCGCACCTAGCCGGCCATTCGGAGGGGGAGGGAAATCGGACACTGCCATACTCTGGATAGAGTGAACGCAGTATGTTTAAAACGAAACAAACCGGCAATTCTGGGTTGGTTAGACATTCCCGGCTATGAATACCTGGCGTTTAGGAATAGTCCGGGGGTGGTATAGCGGGATCCTCTCAAGGAAGTCTCAGGATACTGTTCTAAGGCAAATGTACCTTGCTCTCGTGCCCAGGCTTTTTCACCTCACTCGCAAGCTCGGTTCGCCGCGAAACGAAAAGAACGTCTGGTATACGAGAGCAAATGTACTTATCCCTAACTAATCACAATAATGGCAGCCTGTGGAGAAATGATAAAAATTATTGAAAATGCAAGGAACAGCAGTGGACTAGTTAGCCATAAGTGAAAATGATGCTGCACACTACATTCAACGGAATGAATCACTGATATATTCGTTATCAGCCACAATTCACCATGCTAGCTCAATTACATGAACTTTACAACATATAAAAAGATCCAATTGCCAACCAGACAATGTTAAAACGAGGTTTGAATATAGATTAGAAGCTCTTTAAATTATTTCTATCTCGAATTGTATCTGGTGAATCATTTATTATATAACCATTTTTGTTGTACTATGATAATCGATTGCGCTTCGACAACTAGTAAGATTAGCGTTTGGGACAGGAACATTAGCCGTAGACAAATTTCGTGGGTCCTAAGAAACTCCCATATAGCGGAGACACCCGTGATCGGAACGAATCAGCCCAACACGACCATTCATGGCTTTGTCACATCTCGCTTGATACTCGAACATTCACTACATGTCGCCCAGTACTTTGGACAGTATAATTGTAGAAAAGTCCCGAATTTTCAAGCGGGACCTCTCAACAATTCAATGTTTCAAATTTAAATATAACTCACTAAGTTTCGCACCAGTACGGCTCTCGCTGACAGCCTGCACTCTGATAAGTAACTACTAAGCAAACTGATCTAATCTAATCTCATCTGTTTGGGACTGGGGAACTGCACATGCGTACCTGTGCGTACTGTGCGCACCCGCGCTTTTTGTCATTCACATTTGCGGGAGTGATTCCTTCATAATACTTTAGCAGCTACTTTAGTTTGTAGCTGATTCACTGCAGTGATTATTTGCTAAAAACACTAACTATTTCTGTCGTGATACTGCATATGCTGCGACAGTGTAGTTTATTAAACCGGGGTGAAGTACGCATTGTCATACACTATCCGTATAGAGAACTCTCTGCAATCGGATCAAAATCCGTGGACTTAATCGAGCCAGGGTAACCCTGTCTCAGTTATAGGGGTTTACTCTAGGTACGTTTGTGTGATTTGCGCGGAACGGACCGAACCGACAACAATGTATATCGATAAGCGAGCACTAGCGCACATGAGATGACGACCGCTCAGTAGGTCTTTCAACCCTCCCAACCACACTTTGACTGCTGGAGGAAAGTCTTTGTATACTTCTGATTCGAACATCAATCTTTTAGAGTCTACATATGCTGCGTTTCTAAGGAACTAAACACGGGTACACTTATCCGTCTGTAGTCATAGTATATAGATACAGTAAGGTTTTAAGCCTTAGCACAGTAATAGCCTAAACTATAGCGTATCTAATAAGTGTCCCGATATGGAATAGGTAGCATAAATCTCCAGTCATATTTTTGGTCAACTTTTAAATGCAACGAATGGTGCACCTGAGCACCAGGAAACTAAGAAAGCAGAAAAGAAGCAACGCTAGAGGCCACTCAACAGTCTGCACATAACCATGGCCCATTTCACACCCTCACATATACACCACCAGCGATAACACTAAACCGTATGCCAATTGCATGTATATCCAGTGCATATCACAACCAGAACCATTCCGTAGCTCAACAATTAGCGTCCACAGAAGAGCCAGATGACAACCCTAAACACAAGTGGCTAGACAGTCCAGCCGAGACAGCACGATTCAACACTTGATACACTCTTTCAGGGATTTCAGCCACTTCCTCAACGATTTGGCTGGTTTCTTTATGCCAGAACACTCCCCTACTCAGTGCGGCGTCCGTAAACATTGAACGAATACCTGGATCATCGAATATTGGATCGGGAAAGAAGGCACAATCCAAAAACTCGTCATTAAAGCTGAGAACTCGCGTATGGCCTCCACACTCATCCACAAGACTGTTGTCCATGGCTGGATCGTTTTTGTCTGAGGTTGCCGATTGCATATTCCTGTCTTTGACACATGCGGTATTGCCAGAATCACTGATATCTACGGTAGATGGTTCGAAGCTAGAGGGTTCCAGCTGGTTGTCTGCGTCCGGTAGAACTACACTGAGGAAGTCTGGTGATAGGTTCGGTTTGGGTTCGGACCGTCTGGGCGGTGCGCCAACTGAATGCAGATGGTTCTTTTTTTCCGTTGCCGCATAACCGATCAATAATTGTGACCTGCTTCTGGTGTTGCATTCACTCCCCGTGGCGGCTGATTGAGCAGAAGAAGATGGGTCCATCTTGTCGGTGCGGATAAATGATATAGATTGTCGTGGCCTCGCTTAAGAAGGCTTACGTTATTGATAAATAATCCTTGACGTCGACCGTAATATATCGGAAAGATGCTGATGGTACGGAATGTTCCTTCCCTCCGTACTCGTTCCAATGGTAACAATTACACTGGTGACCAGGATCGAGGTCGCTATTACCGTGTTATTGGTAGAACGGATGAACCTGGAGGGTTGAAAGGAACGGATGCAATGGGGTTGACGTTGAAGCAACTTTGAGGAAACCAATCGTCCGAGGCGGCGGAGTTGATAGTGCGGATACAGTAATGCACTAAGTAGATTTTCTGCCGAATGAGAGAAACAAAAACCAAGCCCTCTAATTGTGGGAAACGGTGGGGAATCTGGTGGCGTGGTGTTAACAGTGAACAATGATTCAGGAAGATGGAAGTGACGGAGTGATATAGAGTCGGCAGGGGAGACATATGCTTTCTCAGTCTGTTCTGTTGTTAGCTCATAAATCCGCTTGAAGCTTGGGGTGGCGAAGAATCAGGGTCAACCGGAATCGGAGTGTCCAACGCAGCTGAAATATTATCCGCGTCTGTCATTGCCTGAGTGCAACAAACCAGTGAAAGTAGAATTGAATTGTTGGAGCAATTCCAATTTTTGGGTGGATACGTATTCCTGTTTGGTTGAAGTTAGGCGGCACCTGCTGCAGCCACACTTAATTCTTTATATCGCATTCGCCGTTGAGTTGGTTGGGACTAGTGGCTGAGGGCGGGTTCGGCATGCTCCGGAGCTTTGTTGGCGGTTTGGTTGGTGTTAAGGCTACAATTTGTTTACTACTGATCGAAAGTTGCAATGGGGTAACTGCTTTGCTCTTAGCATTTCGTGTCGTCACCACTTGATCGCTGTCAGCGCAAGGTTGAAGTTTCATACCAACAGAGAAAAAGCAAGTCCAATCGAGTGATGGATGGTGCATCACAATGTGGTCTTAGAGCACTGCAATACGTGTAATAATCTAAGAATAGAACATGTATATCCTCCAGCATTGGTTTGAAGTTGGTCCTATTGGATCTAGTCCTTTGTCACCTAATCGTCTGAAACACGCTGGATTGCCGGTCCGTCATGGTGTTTCTCCAGGAGCTCTGGATTGGCTGATCTCTCCTCAGTTTAATTAACGGGGGGATGTTATACATTCCCTTGCCTAGCGCCATGAAAGTAACGTTGCAACGAATATCCGCGTTAGTGTGGCAACGCCAATTGGAATAGAGGAGCACAATGGAAGTAGTCTGCTTCTGAGGAACTCCACGTCTCACCTTAATAAATACCGTGGCTGAAGTGCTTGGTTCCCTTGAAATTTTAAATTCTTGAGCTTCTAGGAAACTACTTGATGAGAATTACACTGATCATATCTCTAGATCTCCGCCTCGATTTCGCCCGCACCACAAATCCAGGTTTATGTTGGAGCGGTTTAAATCTACATCAATACGTTACATTCAATTTAGTGTTAGTTGCCCTGTTTGATATCATGCTACTGTCAGACAAATCCTCCATACTCTTTCATGATCGTCTGTCACTTATGGGATCCTGGTTGCATCTTAACTGACATCATGCAATCCCTGCTCCTTTGTCCGGTAGTCCAATCAAGGGTTTTCAGCAAGTAAGCCTAACTCTTTAAGCCGCTCCTTAACTATACTACAGGCTCATGAACTCATATTAATTGTCATCTATAAACGCGCGCCTGTGGCGGTGAACACAATTAGTATATTACGTAGATTTGACGTGAGCTGACCATAAGCTGATGGCAGAGTATCCCGGAAGCATGCGACACATAGCTCTCTTATATATATCTCGGGTCTTTCGCATTTTCTTTCTTATTGTACTATCGTCTGTACACACTTACAGCTCTCTGTTGCAATCGTGGATAGGAGAACCATCTGAATAGACTTAGATACAAAGAGAAGAGAGAACGAGAAAGACGCGAGTTATATACGAGAGAGAAGTGTGCTATCAGCCCCCGCTAGCGGTCAGCTCGCGTCAGTTCTATATATATATGCAATACTCTCCTCTATATTGTGGTACGTGTTCTAGGCTATTGATAGATTTAGGCCGTTCGTGGTTGGCGTAAGGCCGTTCGCGAATGGTCTAAGCCAACCACGAACGGCCTGGATTTTGAACAGCTTAGGCGAAAGAGAGGATCCACCAATGGCCTAACAAAATACTTAGAAAAATTCGATTTGTCTGCTGCTGATTTGTCATACTAACACTGGAGTAATCAAGAATATAACCTGTCCGACACCTGCTTACTGCATGTTCCCTCACTACACTATTAGAACATTATTTAACGCTAGTACGAATTATTCTGCCTACGATTATATTTCACAAATCATGTCTTCACTTGCGTGCTCCCTTAACGCGCACCATTAATTTCCATAAAATAAACATGTCAAAGCGTGGTGCCTAGTGGCCTCTCAGTTGCCAGTTCCTCATTGTTCTTCCATCATTTACCCTCTATCGCTCACTCGCATACATGGCACAGAACAGTACTGTTGGTGTTATTGGTGGCAGTAATTGGCCTTAGGCTACTGGTGGTTTCTCTCCCAGACCATTCGAGGATCCTACGTTTAGCCTAGGCCGTTGGCGTTTGTGTAGCGACCACAGGACATTCGTGAACAGCCTTAGGCCGGCCGCGAAAGGCCTGAATCTCTCAACAGCCCGGAACACGCGGCTGCTCTGTTAACTAAACAGAAGTTGTTGAACTGTCTTAGAAAATGCCTGCAGTAAATTGGTCACTCATCCTTTGGAAACAACCCGTTGGTATTGGCCGGAAACAGCAAGATATCAATGATCCCCGCCATGTGCTCCAAAATACGAGCTCTGCCTCTGTTGACCACGCTGTCAGGTCAAAACAAAGAATGAGTCATACTGAGAAACACTGTACCATCAGTTAAGATGCAACAGTTGGTACATCTGTTGGAATGATGATTGCAATAAGGGTCTAACTGAGGCCGAACACCCTCACTTGAAACTGTTGAGCGACTAAATCTCTCCTACTTATTCCGCTACTTGCTCCCGCTGGAATTCCATCAGGCGTTCTCTTGATCCTATCAACAGGGCTCATCTCTACACAACCAACCATCCTATTCTCACCTCGGCGACTTCCAACATTCCTCGAGTCTTGGAATGGCAAATCAAACTCTGCGCATATATCCCCGACGTGTTAGTTCCAGATTTCGGATACGTTTGGTCGCAGTTGTGCGGGGCCGGAAACTTACGTTGCGTTACCAATGACGCTTGGTATGCAGATGTTGGTTCCTGGGTTCTGGTGGGCATTTTGTTGGCGGCTGTGATAGATTGTAAATCCAGTGACATGTAGGGGATATCAATCGAAGTCTTTGATGGCCACGCGCACATTCTGGTTCCTCAGATTCTTTGGCATTTCCCTCTTGGAATGACGATCAACTTGGCTGGCCAATAAGATGTCCTTATGTGCAACAATGTAGCCAATCAACGTCAATTTAGTTGAACCCATCATTGCAACTGCAGATCACTTCCATCCCTTACTGCGTGGGTTTACTTTCGCTCCATAGAATCGGACGAAGTCTCATTCATACAGAAATGAGTCTGTCGCTTACTCTTTCCCGTAACCACCGCCACATTCCTACTTACTTTCTATGCCAACATTGTTACTTACATTGCGCACACATTATATCATCATACTTTATTCTCCAGCTTTCCAGCTGTTTTTCAAATCATAGTTCATACATTCACTGCTGTCATCAAGCGGATGATAGTTCTTTGACTAGATGTTTCAATATTTTGGCTGCTGGATGGGGCAGTAGTTATATGCTCTATGCTAATAAGTGCATGTCTGCAGGTCCTAGTCGTTCCGGTGGTGATGGTGGTTACAATTGTGGCAGCGGCTGTGATATTGCCTGGGCTTTAACTAGTACATCGTTTAACCAACTCAATACCTTTCTAGACGAACTGGAACCGACCTGCCACTGGGAGCAGCCAATTTTCATGCCACACCGGGCGAAAAATTCACGTAAGCTGAACGTAATTGTTTCACCAAGCACCAACTACTCAAGTAGCGCCCTCAAAAGTCATCAAAATTCTCTGAAACGTGGTTGTACTGGGATTTGGAGTAACAACGGCATATGTTTTTCCGCGGTCGAACTACGTGAGAATGCATGGTGTTGGCTTATGCAATTGTACCTCTAAACTGTAGTACAGAGTATAACCATGTGGTTACAATGCCAGACTATAGGCTGTGTTTGAGTTATATCGGCCCCACCTGGGACCAGCTGCAGATGGCCGACATGACAGATTTTCCGCCCCACTAGTGCAGCCCCACATGACGGCATACTACAGAACATTTCTTGTCCACCATCCTTGTATAATAAGATTCATTTAGCAGATTCAGCAATAGGAGGAGCTGTAAACTTTATCCGCTCTCCTTTTACTTAAACTTGGCATATTTTGGCAGGGGATGTATCATAGATAGTGAGGACAAGGGCTTGACTAGTTCTATCCCAAAAGTCGTGAAAAAATCGGCCAAAATCACGTGGCCACAAAACAAGCTATTACACGAATAGCAAAGCACCTCACCCGCTTACTGCCACTTGGCACTTTTGAGTCCTTTACTCATGGACATTCCATTCTGAGGGATGCTGTGTGGGGATGCTGTGTAGGGTGGCAGAGGGATTGGGCCGAGTGGTTTTCAGTGATATGTACTGTTGCGTGTGGACCTGACCGAGTCGAGGTTCAGCTGAGCTGATGGCAAGGCACTCGGCCGGTAGGGCATAACGCACCTAACCACCTTGTATATATGTTGCACCTCTCTCCTTCTGTCTTTTCTCTGTACCTTAGTCTATGTACACGGGTGACGGTTCTCACATTCTATATCGTAATATGTTCAGGTGAGTGAAAACGCTGAGTTTAGTTGGTAGGGTCTATGGTGACAATAAAACGAAGGCAGATACTCAAGAATGAAAGGGAAATAATGTCCTGATCGTGGGAAAGCTCGTCTATTTTATAGCAGAATCACCTTTGCTTCTCTCTCCCTTTTGCTGAAGCTGCATCCTTTAATTGGCTGCGCACATAAATTCTCACCCACCACCCATATGACTCTATCTACACCCCGACAGAATAACTTACCATCATATACAACCATAGTGACGGCTTTACCTTGGTTGGATTTGCATGACGTCGTATACCTAAGCCCACAGGTCCTACCAGCCTGTGGGCTTTGAAACAAAAAGGCGGGACCACACGGGCGTTTAGATTGATATCCCGTTAGGAATGCTAGCCGCGCTCTAACTTATATCCGTGCGTGCGACAGCATTACGAAGCTGTGTTGGGTGGAGGAGGAATATGCCCTTCCCTTTAGTTTTCATAGTTTTGTATAGCGCGGGCCGGCAATACGTTAGGTCGAACGGATGACTTTGGACAGCGTGTGGTGACTCGTGATGACGGTATGAGCCACTGAAGACTTGTATTTTGTTTAGAATTGGAGTGTACAGTCGATACCATACTACTATAGTAGTAAATGGGTATACGAACAATGAAAAATAGTTCAGTTATCATTTAGTGGACGTCTAGGTTATTACCTCCCACATCTCAGGATGATAGTTTTTTCTGACGTGTAATCACAAACACATACGCCGTATCCCCACCCAGGTGTTACTAGACCAACAGAGCTTCCCTGCTTTACATCCTTCTCTCCCATCTCAACCTTGTATCTCTATACCTTCCTACACAGCACATACACCCATTGCAAACCCGAGGCGGTAGAGGTCTCCAACTTTCATACCTGCCGTGCTCCCTCTCCCATATGAAAGTCTCCCCTAGCTCATCCGGATGCCTCGTCGGCAGTCCCGGACGGAGGCCTATATGGTAGTACTTGCGACGCTTAATTAAAACCTGCGCTTCCACTTCCTCCCTTGCTCTCTTGACCACTAGTGTCTCTTGATTCTCTCTCCCATCTCTACCTTCTCCCGCGATTGTCCCCACTACTGCATGTTTCGAGTGCATCAGGTTTCCCAGAAGCGCAGTCGTCCTGGGGGCATCGGCGATTCTCTCATCTTCCATTGCGCTGGCCTTTCGCTTCGCCTTCATCCACTCTTCTTTAGCAAGCGGTACCACTACCATCCTAAGTGCTGCAGGTATTGGTAGTGACCCTGTCTTTCGTGGCGTGTGTGGCTGTATTGGAACCGGTGTCTGCATCGGGACCTGTGGCTGTGGCTGTGGCTTGGCTACAAGCTGTGGTGCTGCGTTTGCCGCTTCAAGCCTGGTTTCTAGACGACTGACCGTCATCTGAAGTTCAGCAACAACTGTCTTCAGTTTAGCCATTTCGCATTGTTGGTTGTGATTCTCGAGCCCCGGTATGGTAGTGGTGGTAGTGGCCCCGGTTGAAGAGACTGCGGTAAATGGTGTGACTGGCATACTGCTCTCGGGCGCTAGAGAGGCTTGCGGCTGGGGTGCTTTCCCTCTGTTCTTGTTCTTGTTCTTTCTCTTTGCCATCGTGAAGCTGAAGAAAGCGGGGTATTCTGTCGGTGATTGGTTGCGCGAAGTACAACTGCGATTGAGGGATAAATCGTGTTCGGCACTGGATGGCTCTCGATGATGGAATAAGTCGGGTGTACCCCACGCCAGTGATCTAGACAGTGAATTATAAAATATGTATAAGACACTCTCCCATAACTACCTGCATCAAATTTGTCTATTAGAGCTTTGTTTCTCCAATAATCGTAATTAATCAATTATAACATACATTCTTGTCTTTGTACCCCTGCAGACTGCTCAATGCATATCTCCAATGCGGGTTGATTACCCCGCATTTTTAATCCATGACAACGACCAACCAGTTCCAAATTTCCATTACCGACAGTCAAATGCGAGGCACAGCAAGACGCTCATGACCAGAAATCTCGCAATGCCAGAACTGGTGTTCCAGTCGCTCATAACCTGTGGCTACGTTTTTACTGCCGAATTGGTTGCTAATAGTGCTGCGCCGTGCCTTGATCACGCTGCCACTAACAGTGCTGCTAACATACTGAAGTTGCTCGGAATGTATTACTTGTATGGACTAGCTTCTTTTCGCGATGCAGGTAAACCTACGTCACTGAGCCGTCAGCTGATAGTCCAGAGCAATGAAAGAATTACTAGGTGTTAGAATGCGCAACTTGCAATAAAATGAGTGGAAGAAGGTACATGATGTACTACGCAATACATTTCAATGAAATGAAGACCAGGGGTGGAAATGGGGCACATTCTTTCTCTACCCTGACTGATTTCTCGCCCAGCGAGCTAGAGTATGGGTTACGGCATTTATCCGAGTCATGGTTTCATGACCCAGGTGAGAACTGTGACTGAGTGAGGGGATCTAGAACTAGCTCAATATATGGACTGTGCTAAATCCCCTTAAAGGATGATGGGTAGGATATTCAGCTCGATTGAATGCGTCAGCACTCCCCGCATTTATTAATTAGTACTGCAAATCTCGTCGAAATCCTATAACCCTAACGCAGTCTGTTATCCCTCATTACCCCGTCTGATCTTGTCTTGGGTGATCTCTCTAAAATTGACAAACTGGGAGGTCCATGAAAAAGGGATGAGCTGTTCTAACACTTGATGAATGCATAGGGTGAAGGGTGAAGACAAAAAGCAACGCGAGGCGGAAACTGCCCAGCGAGAACATGCAGCACACGAAGCAACAGATGGGATCAAGGCCATGTTTTCAACAAACATGTCCCGGTTGGAGGAGAGGCAAGCTTGCATATAACGAAGAAGTGAATCCTACAATTTCGAAGCATGTCTTTGTCCACCTCGAGCAATGTTTGGTACAAAGCTGGGGAAAAATGGTTGCAGGCAAGTTCTCGCCTGACTAAAGTTTGATTACCGCATGAAGATTGCAAAAGAGCATTGAAACTGCAAAATACGCAGCTGCAGGCGAAGGCCCACTCTTGACGTCTTTTTTGAAGTTGCTGAAACTCCACAGTATCATTGCCTTGGGAAAGTTATGTTCACTGATTCATTGCACATTCAACTCAGGTACGACAAGGTTTAGGGACTTGTTTGACAATGCCTTGCATGCCCTGACAATACTTAGGAAGAAGCCTACTAGATGCCTCTCAGGTATCCCAACGATACGGGACGACTAGTCCCGCCCTAGGTATCATTTCAGTGGTCTAACCCGTCAAAGTCAGAGGTATTGGACCATGGCCCGGTACTAGTACTTCGGGAGACTAGTGGCTTCCTGAAATAAGCATTCTGGTTGTTCCGCCGATGGTGGGCCATAAAACCCGCCCGGATTCCTATTGTGGGCCTAAATACTAGGGTTGCGTGAGTGCCGAAACGCCGGTGGTGAGCCTGAATACAAAAAGTTACATAAAAATAACGTGGTTTCCGCCGCTTTTCACAATTCACATTATATGTCTGAAAGACTGCGGAGCCCTGCATATAGTTCTAGCGAAGTGTGCCCCAGTCTTAAACAGTCTAAAATTCTTCCTGTTCAAATTTGCCGCTCTGGTCTAGGGTTGCCTTGTCAAGACGAGAGGATTATTAGGAAGTTTGAGTGGCGGTGGCAGGGTCGCGATAGTTTGTTCTCCTGCCAGTTTTTCCGGTCCGCACTTCGTCGTCTAGTCTTGGGCAAAATATTGCACGACCAAGGGCGATGGGGGGTGACACCTAGGGCGGGGTTACTGGTTCACCTGTAGCTATGTAGTTATTTCGATTGAGACTCAGTGATGTGGGCTCTCCAATCTGTGGGTGATCGACTGGGTAGGCTATGCCCTACACGCTCGGTTTCCTTAAATTTGGTTCTACTTTTTGGGTCTAGTTTGGGGCAATGATCACCGTGTGGCAAAGCTAGTGATTTGCTGGCCGGACTTCCGATTGAGTATGCCAGAGCACCACACTCTGGGCAAACATGTACACATTGTGGTACACTTTTGTAAGGGCTGCATAGAGGCTAAGTACGTAAAGTAGATGGGAATTCAGCATCGACATGCTATTGATATCACCCGTTGCCTACACTATCCCTAACATGGTGGGATCTTCGCTGTGGCGAATGGAACCGAATTTAAGAAAACCGAGAGTGTAGTAGATAATGTGGATTATGTATCATAGAGGCATATTGCAAATCATCATTCGGTCACTCGCAATCACGTAGTCATCACTCGGCAGACTGCTGGTACCTACTGTTGCATGTATACTTGGATCGTGAGTCTCAGCGCCGTCTGATGTCTTGTATGAGAATGAAGACTTGTATGAAGATGGTGGCTGTATGAGGATATGCATCAGGACCAGGGTGATGCGTCTCATGTCAGATAGAGCATACGCGTACGCATATGGGAGATTGTACATATACGGGCCTTTGGCCCTCGAGATAGGATCAATCAAGTCAATCAACAAGTCAAAGAAGCATCGAAAGTAACACCTACTGTTACGATATGGGGAGAACCGTGAGCGTTGACTATGGTGCGATAACTGTGTACAAGTCTAAAGATCCAAGATAGTACGGAAGAAAAGAGTAGAGTGCGAAGTCTAAAAGAGCAGTCACGAACCCTAGGGCTCCAACTCATGTACATCTGTAACACCTACTGTTACAATAGTGAGAGAAGCTTAGCTTCTTAATAGAGCCTATCTACGTGGGAGCTTGGTGATCATATATACCGCATTCAGAGTATGCTTTGTACGCATGCATGTACACTCAGCTGGCATCTCCAGTTGAGTTTCGAATGACTGTCAGCCCGATGATATCATGATCTCCATCAGCACATAAGCCCTACAAAGGGCGGCGATCTATATACACAATCCCTACAGTCCCGCAGCTTAAAACCCCCCAGGGCGGCAAATCATAGTCTGGGGCAGGGAAAGGTCTTGTCCAGATGGTACGGGCTTTTGCGACCCCTAGGCGGTGGTGGCGGTGGTACAATGGAACGGGCTGGTCATAAAGATTTTGACAATCGCTCAGACAACTGGAGGCCCCTCAGAACGCTTTGGACCATCTGGGAGGTCCCAATTGCATTTTAGCACAAGCGTTGTCTCTTCTCTACTCGTAGTCAACGCCGAGTTTCTGGGCAATGATTAGTTCGCGGATTAGCAAGTTCGCGAACCGGCCGTAACATAGAGCGATAGGTAGATAATAAAGACATTGTATCTCATCTGGACCTCCCTCGGCGAGCGCTACCTATTGCAAACAAAATTTCCAGAGTAGAAGATGCTATGATGATAAGAGTGAAGGAAACGGATCTAACCTCGTGTCCAGGCATCTCAATAGTCCGTTCCATCCGGGCGACGCTCTGCCCGGGACTAGACTATGATTTTCGAGGCAGAGAATTCTGGATCACATAATACCGGGGCAAATGGTTCTTAAACTATACTTACAGAGCCCTGTAGTCTCTATGACGTCATGACATACAGAAGTCAAGCGGTAGAAATCGTGTTATTCTGTACTATATTTCGTATTCAGTCCTCCACTGGGATTGCGGTACCGAAAACTGTTAGTTTTAAGGCCCGCCACTATGTATTTCACAGCATCACGGCACCCACCGCAACTAATTTTAAGGCCCAGAACCGGCATTTCCTCCAGCATCACCTCCGGATGTCTACTCCAGGTAGCCGCTAGTCCCCTATAAATACCTGTGTGGGGCCCTAGGGCAGCCAAGATCAGCCCGAGACGGACTAGTCCACTGAAACCATTCCCGGGACGAGACGGTGACGTCGGGCTCTGAAAGACTACAGTCACCCGGACTGTCGAGACCCCTGCTCGTGTCATGAGTAAGACGTGGAAGTTAGACACTGGGTTAAGTGACTTTCAGCATTCCAGATAGATTACAAATGCTTAGTGGCAGTATCTTCGATGGGCACCCATAGATCTATAAACGACCTGTTTAGGACTTCAAATGACAAAAGCCGTCTTTCGCAAAGACTGGCCTGGTCAAGTGTCATATCTGACCTATCTGACCGCTTGTAAATATTGCATAGTAAAATGTGGCATAGAAGAAACTATTCCAGAGAAAGACGGAGAAATGGGTGTCTATTTACCAAGTTTTGAAGGCAGTGGAGTCCTGGGGGTATGGTAATATGAAGAGAGAAGGGTTACCCAGATAGATTACTCGTTTTCATTCCTTTATGAGTATTACTCAATGATCCCACCGGACCGGATCTATCCAAGTCCAATCCAGTCCAGTCCGAGTAGTTTTGGACCGGGATCGGCCTAGCCCGAGATTCTGTTGGTCTGGGACTGGACTGGACTGGACTAGTGTATAGGGATAGGGTATATTTTCACGGTTATCGGTCTTTTAATGAGAGAAATATATCCCCATGGCACCGAATATACAAACAGAAGTAGTATAATTTTACCCAGAGTGGGTATTCGGAGGTGAGGAGTGATAAAAAGTGAGGATGAGTCATGTTTGCGGTGGTACTTGGCTAAGAAACAATGTCGAAATTGCAATCGTGTATGGACTGGTCTAGACCAAGCCTATCTAGTCCTAGACTCCCAGTTTGTGGTCTGGTCTAGTCTGACCTTCCTATTAGGCTAGACTGGACTGAGCCCTACCCCGGACCGGGATCGTCATTGGTATTAATACCTATCGTAAGACTCGTGATCTGCTAAAGCCTCCATCGGCTTCTTAGATATCACTACATCGCAACATGACCATCAAAGCCGATATCGCTCTCTTCAACGTGTCCGCACTCGTCAAGGCCCCAGTTTCATGCAGGGGTCTCAAAGGTCAGCTGGACTACGGTCTTTTGGGGCTTGACATTATCGTCCCGTCTAAGGCGTGAGTTCAGAGGACTGGTCCGTCCCAGGTGGAAAACTCCAAGACCAGGGCCCGGTACAGATGACCGTAGTCTTAACCAGGGTCCAATATATTCATGACTAGGACCAGATACAGTATATCCGGCTCGGGAAGGAGACTTCTGGGACGAAGAAATTCTACCCGCATAGGTTAAGCTATCAATTCTGGAACAGATCTTCAGCCGCGATTTATGCACTTGTACCGAATCGGGGGTTTTAAGCTTCGTAAAGTTGCATTGCCGATTTATCTCAATTCTTTGGGGCCCTACTAGTGGACTGTAGGGCTCGCAGTCCTGTAGTCTTGTCATTGAGTGCCCTTGTCCGCCCAGTCCTAAGTCTTGAGTCTCGAAATTTGTCGACCGGTCCTGGGCATGGCCTTTGATGGATAGGGCGAAGTATTGGGATGCCTGCTTTCATGTCCCCATCAGCACATGGCCAAGGAATGTCTCGGCGATCCATGTGAGCTCAGAAATTCACCTGTATTGTATCAGAACTTCGGTTTCTCGGACCTGGTGGCTTTAACGGGGTGACCGTGGGGTAGAAGTGTGAGCATGGTGTGGATAACAATTGGTGAACGGAAGAATTGAGAAGAGGAGTGGAGAAAAGAGGATCACATTGTGAGATGCACGTGATTAGGTTTAGGGTTCAATTCTTCCTTTGCGTCGGAGTTAGACTTTATACTTCATCATTCAAGCTTTGTACATTGTTGACATCTTTTCAGCCCTAAACTACGTGAAATGCTCGATATCACCGCTCGTTCTATAAAAATCCTGTTAACGTCGGTCGTCTGAATGTGGAAAATGATATAGACCGACGGACGGTTTCTAGACACTAGTCGGCCAACACTCAACGACATAGCTGTTCCAGCTCCAACAATGTTTTAAGATTGACTAGATTAGGTTACTCGTCGTAAATTTGACTCAGTCGGCGCGGAATTTCGATGTGCAATATCACTACAAACAAACCCGGTTAACGCCTCTAGGCCATGTCTTGAACTATTCCCTGAAATGGGTACCGGGGCGTTTTGATATCAATGAGTGTGCAATTCCCATGATTCCGGTTACGCCGTGGTAGCCAGAATGCCGGCGCGTTGAAGGTGGGGGGACGTTTTCGACCACCCCCGTGCTATGGTCTATCAACATGACTGAAAGATTACAACGTACGATTAAATGCATGAAGAGTATGTTTTAATATATTCCACCTAAGCCGAGATCATTATTTGTTCACTGTGATCGGAACTAAAAAGCGCCATAAGGTATGAGATTAATCATTAAAGCTCAAATCAGTGAAAAATTAATACAGAACCCTTGTTCCTTGAGTTTCCCCCCAACCCGCGACCTTCCGCTAATTTTTAGCGCGTCAGTGTGCTGCATTATCATTCATCCTATCCAGCTCTTCAATCGCTGCCTACGCTGTTGCACATCTCCTGTCGTTGGCAAGTCCAATGCATTCAGAATGCCATCGACGGTAGCACCTACGAACATATAAAGTCAATATGATCTTGCATCCATCATCGCATCAACAAAGTCATGCGCACCATCAAGTCTGTCTACATCGTAGCTTGTTTTCGGAAAGTTCGGAATAGGCTGATTATTGATCGACTTTAGAGCGGTATACTGTTGACCCCAACCGGAATTAAGTTTCCCATTCCAATGTCGCGCATATGCATTGTGCTCGCTAAGTAGCCAATCAGCAATTGCCACATACTTGCCCAACCCAAGTTCATGGTTTGGAGAAAACGTACATCGCAGCTAAACGGTCATTGGTCCTCTGCTCAAAAGTGGCAAGCTGCTTCTGGATGCCATCCATCTGCTCGCTCACTTTCTTCATCTCCACTTTCGCCGCAATAGAATCGTTCAAATTCCGTAACTGTGTGAGTATATCGACGGATGGAAGATTCTCCAATCGACCAAGTTCATCACACAGGTTTGAGAAATGCCGAGATATAACCTGTAAGGACTCGGCAACATTTGCAAGATTGGGGACCTGCGACGTCATTGTAAAACCTAACCCCCTCACTAAGTAGCAAATTATTTATTCACAGAATACCACATACATACTCGCAGCTTAGCAAGAGATTTGAGAAATAATGGATCACTAGGTTATACAGAATAGATATAGAGACTGAAAGTCACTGGAGCATACCAACGTATGTTGTTTCGGTGCAGACGGTGTATTGGTCGCTTTTGGAGACGAAAGAGGGGCAGGTGGGGTTACTTTTATATTAGAGGAGGTCGTTACTTTATGAGCCCCGCTTTATAATTAGTAGCTACCGTTATCACTCGGATATAATACATACACCCTCGATTTGGTTAGCCCGTCATATACGACATAAAGCTACCGCAAAGGAGAATTTACCAGTTCGTGTGCAGTGTTGTTGTTGTTGTTAATTCATATTGTATTTACTCTAAATGGAGTATGACAAAATCCATTTTTCCCCAATACTCCGCGGTGTGAATCCAACGTGTCTGCCAAGCCCTCCTCTCCGTCAAATGTACCATCCCTTTCTCCTTACCCCCATTTTAAATAAATTGGCCCCCCTTCCTAGAGTATAACCTGCACATCCCGTCATCTGACAACAACCCCATAAAAAATCGTCGCTTACACTCAGTCCAGGGTCTCTTTGATGTTATCGCAGTGGAATACCCCACCCGCCAGAACAGAATAAGGCAGGACATTTGCAGGTCCGGAAGTGAAACTCCCTAGGTCATACACGGCACCCTGACCAACTTCGGGCTTGGCTGGAATGGGGGGGTGGAAAGGTGACATTATCGTAAGGCTGCTTCTTGTACTTCATCCTATTGATGCCCGAGAAGCGGGTCTTGATTCCATCGTAGTCGGTTTGAAGAGCATGTATGTTGAGATCAATCGAGTACGAATAGAGATATTGAATTGACTATCGTACAAAAGTGATTGTCTAAAGAGCAAAGAGAGAGAGAAAGACAGGCGAATATATATGGGAAAGGAGAGAGCATACTCGGCGAAGCCGAGTATCACATCCGGAGACAAATGCCGGGCATCACTGCCGGGGCGAGCCCTACTCCTCA
>Ga0307512_10000288_pt1 | contig 73122 bp, 89 predicted proteins | sample 14_EM_MG_FD_200267 | JGI IMG/M metagenome (GOLD analysis project Ga0307512, IMG submission 200267) | Populus trichocarpa ectomycorrhiza microbial communities from riparian zone in the Pacific Northwest, United States - 14_EM | ecosystem: Host-associated > Plants > Roots > Unclassified | place... | reverse complement strand
ACTTTGCTCAGAGTCTTGCCAGGCTGCGCAAGAGATCAAGGAATACAGCATCCATTCCATCATCCATTCCACCTCCTCATCCGCCTCAGGGTACAGGGAAGACAACATTCCTCGTTGATGCAACGCTCTCACTTCAGTCCACCCGGTTCCAAGTAGCAGCCGAAAAGTTAATTGTTTCCCTCATTGTGTCTCGTCTAGGCTTTGTCTCCTCTTTGTATGCTCGCCCTCATCCCACTTCTCAAACTCTCCCGGACCTATCCGCCAATTCATCCCTTTTCTTTGATTTGGTGGCTCTCCAAGCCCATTCGTCGACGGATAATGGCTCTCCCGTTCCCCAGGATATGCTGGCCGAAATATCGCTCAAGCATGGTGGTTTGAACTGCGCATTGCGTCGTGAAGTAGCCCTCAGCCCTACCATCCGCGCGGCTTTAGCAATTGGGCATTTGCAACTTTCTGTCCCTCGAAGTGCCATTCGCCTGAGTAGGTTTATCGATGAGTGGAAAGCCGATTATCTCCCTGGTTTAGAACACACTATCCAAGAGTTGGTATCTGACTTGCGACGAGGAGACGCCGTTTCCCCGTCCCCTACGAGTGCAAAACCTCCCTCCCCAATCACGCATTTGCAATTTTCGATCGGATCCTGCGGCGTTTATCTCCACGTCCTTCCTGGCACTTGGTTATCATGGGAACTAATGAACGTAGTGGCTTACCTCAAACTAGGAGTTGGTCTGGTGCTCTCACGTCAATTGAGCGCCCCTTTCGGCCTCAGATTTTCCTCACAGCATATCAACATCGCTTCTCTCTCAAAGGGAGACCGGCTGGAAGACACGTTGGGAAAAGGCGGACTCAAGGTTGACCTTCCTTCGATGACTGTCACCGGAATATACGAGAATCGAGGCGTCCATGTCTTGGTCTCTGCTGGATTCTTTTCCATTACAGTCAAACCATCTTATTGGGACACCCTACTCTCCGTACAACAGAAGTTCGGAAACGATATCAACGATCTGTTCCATGTGTTGGCGGATGCACGTGCGAAGAGACTACCATCCCAAGCACCAGCCAAGTCACAACCTCTATCCTCACAGTCATTGTTGCGTAGCGGAGCATTCAAGGCCAAGGGCTTCCGAATTGGTTTGGAAGTCCACTCCTCAACTTTACTCTTTGAATGCCAGGATGTCAAGGGTAGCATGACAGACGGAGAAGGCAAGGGTAAAGGGAAATCATGGCGTCTCAACGTCATAGGATTGGCTCTTTCTCTAGCTCCGAGGTCCTATGGTGTTCCGAAGTCTGAATCTGCTCGATTCGATGGAAACCGTCGTTCAGCTTTCGTTAAGATAGACTGCAAGTCGGAGGTCAGTCATCGCACTTCAGGGAAATTCCTAGGGATCAAGGTGTGCAAGATCCATGCAATTTTGCAACCCAGTTCAATTGGCGAAATTGGCGACTTTATTGATCATCTTCAGGCGTGTTTTATTTATAAACTCTTTTTATGCTTTATTGACTTTCCCACAAACAGGCTGATCTCCTTAACCGAAAAGATGAGCGTATTCGTGAACTAGCTGCCTTTAAGAAGAAGACGCAAAGTATCTTGAAGACTTTTGAGGTCACTGACCGAGAGTCTACCCCCCGCGATGCCATGATATGGTTCAAAGATTATGCCGTTGCCCTCAGCGCCAGCAACGTTGGAGTCGCCTTTCCCCTTGCTTTGGATAATAGTTTTGATATTCCTCCCGGAAAACCACATCATCATCACGCCGTGTCTGCCTTCCTATTTTCGGTAGAAACCGTCAAATTCGAGGATAAGAACATGGGCGACAGTCAATTTGTTATGAAGGGATTTTCATTCCAGTTTGTTGATCGGTTAGTATCCACACCTCCGTCGATAGTTCACATCATAGAGACTCACGATCATCGAACTTCTAGGTTCAGGCAGTCTGTCCCTGAGGACTTTGCTGGGGACGATCATCAGACCTGCAATCGTCTCGTATATCCAGATATGATTGCCCAGGTGAGAACCGAACGGTCTGCGAACTCGCGTCGAATTCGCATAGGTGCAAATATCAGTGGCTTCATCTTGGACCTCGACCCCTCAATTGCGGACCATGTTGCCTCTCTTATTGATGTGTACCGGAGTGGTAAAGAGCGTGTTGATCGCATTGCGGTCAATGTCCCTCGCAATACTGCAGTCCAAGACCTCAAACCGAATCTGCGCAGGGTTGTTTCCGAATCGAATGAAGAGGCCCAGACCACGTCTAGTATCCTCCTGTCCATGGTCTTCCTCAGCGGAAAAGTTCGCATGCACAGCAGCTCTCTCAGAACTGGCACCCTATATGATGTCAAGGGGCATACACTTGCCGCATCTGTCGCTGAATCTTTCAATCTTCCCATGTTGTCGGTTTGGGGAGAATACCGAGCGACGCCAGCCTCTCGAGGGTTGACCATGGATCAGGAAGCCGAACCTTCATCTCTTGTGCTCAAAAGCACCATCCACTCCAGTGAGAACACGTTAAGGCCAACCTTGATCCCCTTTATCACTGAACTCGTCAACTATACCGAACGCCGCATGCGCAAGGCAAGCCCGAGTAGTTCATCTCTCTCCAACCGGGGCGCCATCTCTACCGCACCTCCAGAACCCGACGCTTTAAATGACAGCCTTCCCGCTTCGAGTATGCATATTACCCTTGCTTTGCGCATAGATCAATCAAAACTACAGCTCACATGTCAACCGGATGTCAACGTCATTGCAGGGGTCTATTGGGATAGTGGAGGATTCCTCATAGACATCTCAAGATCCGGCCGACAGATTTCATTCGTAGGAAATGTTGGAGGGTTGACCATCGGACTTAAGCACGGATTTCTTAGTGAGGACTGTGTTCGACTCGATGCTCGCAATCTCGCTTTTTCCGCGACGTTTACCGGAGCCGACAAAAGTTCGGGGATAGACATGAACTCGATATCGGTCGTCGTCGACACAGAAGTATCCGGGGGCTTGCGCTTCTCACGGTTCCAGGATGTACTATGCTTCAAGGCTGTATGGCTCGACCGCATCCCAGTAATCAGCACGATACCTAGTGATGAACCCATCGACAACCCCTTAAAGGCAAAAGTACCGATGCCTGGTGCCGTCCCAACAACCAAAGCCGATTTCACCACCGCGGTCCTTGTGCATTTCCGACGTATAGGCCTTGATGTGGACCTTGGGCAATCGATATCGTCCGTGAGGATGGATATGTTGGACGTGATCCTCGAAAGCAAGATTGAAGAAATACGCGCAGAACTCTCGGTATCTGTTGGCGATCTTACCATGTCAGCCACTGGCAACATATCGGGACACGCCCGTATTCCCGACTTCTTATTCCGCACCATGCGTCGCAAGGCTCTCAAGCCGGAGTCGATTGATCAACTGGGAGAGTCTAGGATGTTGGACATGTCATTGGAAAGCGGGAGCCTGGAGATGACCCTGGAATCCGATTATCAGAAGATATTGCATCTCTGGTGAGTTGCATGCGTCCGAATACGACCACTCATTTAATACCCCCTTCAGGTCTGAGCCACTCAGTGTTGCTGTCTGGGATGACTGGACGCAGATGTCTCCGCAAGTAGCCGTTCTAGATCGATTGCTCCGCTTATCCTTCGTGGTTTCCGGGACGGAGCTCATCGCCGTGGGCTCAGTCGGCACCATACCTAAACTCTCTTCCTATGGCTCCCGCTTCCAAGCAAATCTCCAAGCACAACGAGAAGGCGCCGCGCGGGAGTCGAAAGCGTTCCGTATCGCACAGTCACCAAAGCCAGACAACCCCCTCTCTGCATTCGCCAATGCCATGCTTCAGACCGCGCGCACACGCCTACGCGAGAAAGGAGACAGCCTGTCATATGTCGTACAACAGCGGATGCAGTTCTCGCTTGGATCCTTGAAGCTCGTTGTTTTCCCAAGAACAATGGAAGACAATGAAATGGCGTCGTTCAGTGCGAGCGAGCTGCGAGCCGATCTTGACCTCATCGTCGAATCCAACGATCTTCCTGCGAAACGAAAGCTACTTCTCGCCTTTGCCGGCATGTCCGCTTCTCGCGTCGGGCCTCTCAATCATCGTACGGTCCCCGATGACGTTCAAACGGATGTGCGAAAATGGCTGGATACACTGCAAAAAGGCATGCCTATTTCAACCATCTTCGAGCTTCCGGCGATGGACATGGACATGGAGAGCGAAGAAACAGGCGGTGTCCTTGAATACAACTTTGAGTCAAAGTTTGCCCAGGGGGGCAAACTGGCGGCCCGGAGAGAGGATATCTTTATCACGCTGAACGTCGCATTGTATTCATGGCTCACTCTACTGCGCAAGAATCTTGCGCGAGAGATGAATCAAGTTCAGGAGTCCCTCGACCGTCGCCCGGCTTCCGGGCTCCCGACGGCGACTTCATCAGGAGTGTCGACACCGAGACGCAGACGGACAATAACGGAGTCCTCGCCGGACACAATTTCTCCCCCAATGACCTCCCCGATTGACCGACGCGTATCATCTCGAAGACGGATGCCAAGCCGCTCCGATGCAACAATAGACAGACACCACAAATCGACGTTCTCGATGTCCGCAATGCCGAGTAGAAGCGACACCCTCGGTCCCCCAATATTGTTTGCTACGCCGTCTAATAGCTCAATGATGCTACCCTTAGACATTCCGACAACTGGTCCTTCCTCCACCATTGCACAGCCTCCCCCGAGCCCCATCGCGCCTTCATCCTCCTCAGGACACCCCCCTGGCCTCGTGTACCAACCGCGACGCCGACATATAGAACGACTACAGATGCGGCAATTAGGGGAGGCGACACCGGACGTGATGCACCCCTTTTTCACGAAGAAGGCAGGCTTTAGTCTCGAAGATGCACTGCCCCAATACGTACATGAATACGGGACAATGCCCATCGAGGAGATAACACGCGCATTGTTAAAACTATACAGCCGGCAGCTGAGCCACGCAGCGCCACAGTAGTCAGCACATGTAATTTATTCACCATCGCATTGCACTTAGTTCCGGCCGTTTTATTAAATAGATATTGTATCCATTGCATTAGCAGTCCAGAAGTACACTGGTACAGATGGAGTAACGAAACTACTTTGGACCTGAACTGCCCATACCGAAAACGCTTAGCAGCGCAAAGCAGCCATAGAGAAGGCCGACGGGATAGGCGACAAGGAGCCGTTGATCGGACATGCGCAGAACGGCAACGAAGATGCCGGACGCGGCATAGGTACACCAGACAATAGATAATGAGGAAAGCATGTAACCCAGCATGCCGCTAAGAGCTGTACATCAGAAAAATGTAAACTCGAGGGATAAATTGCGTACTCTAAGGTGATGACCACGCTGAGCGCGCCGACCCCAACCATGGGGAGGAGACAGTACCCGAGCACAGAAAGAACTCGATAGGCGTCGATGCCCTGCTCGGACATCAGATTAAGGAGGCAGTAAAGGCTCATGGAGCCTAGTAATGCAAGACCATAGATATAACCGAACTGTGGTTTGCCGGACTGCGCACTGTCAGAATGTGTGGGGTGAAATGCGTGGCAGCATACTCACGAAAAGGAGAAACGTGGCGAAGCAGAAACAAAAAATGAGAGGTCCAGCTAGGTCTGCGTCGTCCATTATGCGTTCGTCAACCCGGCGGAAGGGGTTCAGAACCGTCATGGACTTGGCTCCTATGTGAGGGAAATTGATGCCGAGTTCTGAGGGTAGGAAGCGAAAGGTTCAGCTTATGATGAGACCGGACGTACAAGAGCACAAGACTCATGACGGCGCACGCACCCTCAAGAAGCGGGGGCTCGCCCTCGAACCCGCCGGTCCCAAACGCGGTCCACCATCCTCCAGCGGGCTGAATGCTTCCCGTATAGCCCGCCGTGCCAGGTTGCACTATGGAACCCTGCGCGGCGACGTTGCCTTCGAGACTCGAGCGGGAACCCAGATAGAAGGACGATTGGTCGTAGAATTGGAGGGGCACGTTTGGCTGGTTCCCCTGGCCGTAGAAGTTATTTTGATTGGAGGAGGCCCCGTACGCTGCGTTGTCCTGCCACATTGTGTTGAAAGGTGTGGGCTCGGATGCAGGACATGACACGACTTCCTGATTATGTGACACGCGTCTGCGTTGGTCCTTATTTGTCCCCTTCACTTCCGCTCCTTCTCGTCTCCGGCCATGGTATGTACGATTATTGAGCCCAGTGACCACATTTTACTGACCATATTCTGGCGTTGAGTACAGCCGCAGGTATGTATTATAATCACTGCGAATTTTCGGCTCCCTAAACGTCTGTCCAGAATGAGTATATCGAGGAGCATATCAAGCGGCACGGTCGCCGATTAGATTACTATGAACGCAAGTACGCATTGCATCGCACCCCTCCCTTTTTCTTCGGCTTATCTCGCGCAGACGGAAGCGTGAAGCTCGCGCTGTCCACCGGCAATCCGCCGTTGCACAAAAGGCCTTCGGTCTGAAGGCCAAACTTCTTCATGCGAAACGACATGCCGAGAAAGTGCAGCTCAAGAAGACCCTCAAGGCCCACGACGAGCGCAACGTCAAGCAGAAGGACTCTTCCAACGTACCCGAAGGCGCGCTCCCCACATTCTTGCTCGATCGCGAGGGCCAGAAGGATGCCAAGGCGCTGTCCAGTGCGATCAAGCAAAAGAGAAAGGACAAGGCGGCCAAATATGCTGTGCCTTTGCCCAAAGTCCGTGGTATCGCAGAAGACGAGATATTCAAGGTCATGCGGACGGGAAAGAGCAAGAAAAAGTCGTGGAAACGCATGGTCACGAAGGCTACCTTTGTCGGTGAAGGCTTCACCCGCAAACCCGTCAAAATGGAGCGCTTCGTAAGACCGATGGCTCTGCGCTACAAGAAAGCTAATGTCACACATCGTGGGTGCCCCTCTCTTGGTTGTGTGCCTCCGTGTTGAGAGTTATCCCCCGATCCCTCACGCAGCCGACCTCAAAGCTACCTTCCAGCTTCAAATTTTAGGTGTCAAGAAAAATCCTCAATCCCCTATGTACACGCAACTCGGTGTCCTCACCAAGGGGACTGTCATCGAGGTCAATGTGTCGGAACTTGGCATGGTCACCGCTGGCGGTAAAGTTGTGTTTGGCAAGTATGCACAAATCACGAACAACCCCGAAAACGACGGCTGCATCAATGCTGTGTTGCGTGCGTTGTCATACAGTCTCTCAATTTATGTTATACTGACCATGAACCAGTTGTTTGATGCCCTTGATGGTATTTTCCTCGTGTACTGTATTTTTAACACTGCGCACATACCTGCAAATGCAACCAAAAAAAAATCTAAATAATAATCATAATTGGTTGGCTGCGATTGTGATTGTAAGACCAAGCCCTAACCCTAGAAACGGGTCCACATTTGGCCGTCTGTCCACCATCATGTCCAAGTCCCATTCACCTTCGCCTGCCCCTACTGGTGGTTCGGACACACGACATGCGCGTAATGCTCATGAAAAACAACGCCAGCAGCTCGACTGTTTGCTAAAAGATCCCGCAAAGCCCGCGCCAATCCCCGCGCCGCCAAAGGAGAAGGTGATACGCCCTGCCCGTGAAATGATGAAGAACGTGCAAGGCTCAAGCGCTGGTGCGGGAAGCGGCGAGTTTCACGTTTACAAGGCAAGTCGGCGGCGGGAGTATGAGCGGCTGAAAGCGCTCAACGATGGAACCGAGAAAGTATGCCTTGGACTTGTGGACGCATGGGATAGCAGGCTAACCGGGTCCCCGACAGGAAATGGTGGCGCGTGAATTCGAGGAGAAGAAGAGACAACGCGAAGAGGAAGCCGATGCCAAGACCGCCAAAAATCGCGCGAAGAGGCAGAAGAAGAAAGAGCGCGCAAAGGCGGCAAAGTCAGCGGATGGAGCAGGAGCAGGATCAAGAGCAGGACAAGCTACAGGCGCGAGCGAGGAGCAGGTCTTGAAGAAGCGGAGGGTGGTGAATGGGATGGAGGTCGTGTTCCGGAAACCTGGGGAGGAGAGCGACGAGGAGGACGAGGGCGACGGTGGAATTAATGATGATGGTGATGAAGAGCCTGGTCCGCGACCCGCGCCAGCGACCACCGAACAAGAATATGCGTCGCCATCTAGCATGCCGGTTGCAGAGATACCTTCCATCGTAATTCACGAGGACGACTGATTGTTTTTGGCAGTGCGTCGCCATTTTCGTAAACGCGCACCCCGGCTACCCCTCCAAACACCACTTTACTGCCAGTTTAGAATGCCAGGTACTTTCTGTACGACGAACGATTCGTTATGACTCCGCGCTGCCCCTCATTCCCGGTCGTTGCGACTATCTTCACACTACTTATATGCCTACAGGCCCTCTTTCTAGGGTAAAGGATGTTGTATTGGGCCTCCTTCCTGGTGTCTGTACGTTTATCTGTGTATGCCTTCGCAATCAGAGACTACACGCTGCCTTCGAGTGAGGTGTTATCCCAGTGTCAGTCATGATACCCCGTTTAATTCATTTCAGTCCTAGAACTGCCCGCTTATCCTGCAAAAAGTCCCATATTGACTACGTTAGCCTCGTAACAACGCTTACGCTGTAGCTTTGCTTGCAGTGAGACTACGGACTACGGTGATAGGTCGGTCAGAACAAGCCGTATTCGTATGATACATCTACCCCGCAAATTTGCAGATTGCCGTCGTCACACTTTCCGGTGGGACATGCATCAGGGGGAAATGGAGCAGCATCGAATCACAAGCTGACACCAGATGCAGAGGTCTACTGTGTATACGCGGTGCGGTTGGGGGTAACCAAATTGACAGACACCCAGGCACGTGATGCCTTTGGGCGTTTATCAATTCGATGGGTGGTCATGATATCGAGTACTTTCCCTCGGTTTCAGCTTTATGTCCCGATATCAACCTACATGCCAAGACGGGGGGAAGCCCGTTAAAAGCGATGCTCTTCCTGATGAAGAACGCGATGACCGGGGTGGTGTCCAGGCAGACGGCCATGACGACGAGGCTGAGGGCGAAATGGAAGCACTTGGTCAAGCGCTTATCAGCGCCATCCTAGAACGGGCGCCGCCAGAGGACGTGCAAAAGCTGCTGGTCGAGGATGAGGCGCCACTTTGGTACCAAGACGAAGACGGGTGGTCCGCGTTACACGCGGCGGCGAGCGTCGAAGATTCTGGGCTAATCAAAAGCCTGCTCCAGCGCGGGGCGCCGTGGAACTCTGGTGAGCATGAAGCTCAAGCTCTCGCCTTTGATCTTTCTTCACGCATCCACTGATAAACAAGGCTGCTGCTGCTTCTATCAGCGGATAATACAGGTAACACGGCGGGTGACATTGCGTTGTCTCTGAATGACGAGGAGAGCTACCACGCCATTCGCGACGCGGGCATTCGTTCTGGTGTGTCCGCTTTTTATCCATCGACTTACTATTTTACTGGATGGCTTATGTAGAACTTATCCTTCACGTATTGGCCTCTCACGGGGCGGAGGCCGACGCCCTTGTGCTCAAAGAAGAGGACGATACTGCGTTGGGCTCCACAGACCAATTTTTATCGTCGCATCTTCGGTATACGACTGACGCACACGGACAAGATATCTGTCTGCTTCAAAGTGGCGGTACCGAGATTGGCGTGATGATGGGTTGGGAAAGGGGGATCAGTGCGTTCCGTTCCCCTGAGATCATGTGCGTCGCAATGCTCAAGGGCGGTAGTAAACTTAAGTGCAAGAAACGGTGCGCCAGTTATGTGGTGACCATCCCCACGCGGAGACAGGCCTGAGAATTCTGAACGTGGGCTTTGGTCTGGGAATTGTGGGTGTGGTGCATACCGTTACGTGCTGGGCTCATCGGTGATACACACTCAGATCGATTCGTTCTTCCAAGCACGGCCAGTTCCGCCTTCGAGGCACGTCATCATCGAACCTCACCCCGATGTGCTACAGTATATGCGTGAAAAGGGATGGTACAACAAGGAGGGGGTTACGATCCTCGAGGGAAAATGGCAAGACTTTGTGGAAACCAAGACGCTAGAAGACATGATGTTTGACGTGGTGTACACGGATACGTTCTCAGAGGACTACGAAGGTGACATTCAACGCCCGTTTCTCACACCCGGGACACACTAAATCTGCTTCGAAGATTTGCGTCGGTTCTTCGACCACGTTCCAAAACTCCTCGCTGGTCCAGACGCCCGATTCAGCTTCTTCAACGGGTTGGGAGCGACGAGTATGTCTCTCATACCTGTCGCATCATTGCGACCATACAGTAGTGCTGACTGCGGCGCGGTTAGACGCCTCTTTCTACGACGTATATACTCACTTGGCGGAGCTGCACCTAGCCACAGTTGGCATTGACGTTGAGTGGGAGGATATCGACGTTGCCATGCAGGAAGCACTACGGTGGGGTGATACGAAGGGGTATTTCTGTATGAGGCTTTATAGACTGCCCGTTGGGAGGATTAGAAGTACCACGGAGGGGTAATTTGTCTTGGAAACCTCATCACTCTCTGGTATTTGATACACTAGAGTACGGTGTGATAGTGGTATGATTGTGGTCGCCATGATGGTGATCTGTGGGTGACTCAGTTGTCGTGTGTCACAAGGAACAATTTGACGACGACAATGGCAACGCCACGCGATAAACAGCCTGCGACAGACACAGCCACAGCCTCACCTTCCTCTCTTTTCTTCCCTCACAGACTGGTCTCTGTGCCCATCCCACCCTTCGCCGGTTCGACACCCTCCATACCTTTCTACTAACTCTCACAGCTGGACTGTTGTACCTTTCCCAACTCAAGCCTCTTTCGTTTACGCACACATCCTCGCACTCGAAGCCGACATGAGCATTCCCGTCGTCTCTTCCCGGGCCCATGGTCAAATCGTTTTGGTTCGTCTCCAGCCCATAGGAGTAGCTCTACGAATCGTCGTTGATCTTTTTTTTCTTGTAGCATTTTGACCGCAAAGCTACCGTGCCGACCTTGCCCTATGAATTGCACGAGCACGTGCGTTGCTCCGACAGACTTTTTCATCCTTCCAAATTTCATGACAACCAAACTCGTTACTAGATCACTACAGATGCATGGGCCACACGCATTCCGCAACTCATCCGCCTCAGCAATCGCTACAATCGGCCAGTCCTCGAAGGCCTCTGGTTCATCGCCATGTTCATGTAAGGGAGCAGCTACACCTGCAGCCATCCCCATCACGAACTAAGTATAAATGCTGACCACCGCGGGCGGTCGCCCCTCTTCGCCCCCCGCAGAATGACAATTGCGATTCCCGCGGTATTGCACGGCGTCATTTTCGACTCTCTCCAGGAGAAAATGACTCGCAGAAACGCCAAATACGAGACTCGTCTCGTCGCCTTCGCCGTCGCCGTCGCTATCATATTGCTCTTCACTGCCCCTCACATGATATGGAAGTTCATGGGCCAAAAGCGCGCGACCGCTCTCGTCAAGCGATGGGAGGCCGAGGATGCGCGCGGTCGTCCGCCGGGGTCATTTTGCCCAGTCTGGACTGTGAGGCTAGCTGGCTATCTCTCATCATCCACCGTACGTCGATCAGCAAAAGCAAATCCCTCTGCCTTGTCACTCACCCTAAATTCGCGTAACTACTTAGCGCTTGATCATCACAACCCCTTACAAGGCTACTGCATCAAACTTCCATCCGGCTGCGTACATGCCCTCGGTAACGATACCTTTCCACCCATGTTACGTACGAGTGCTGATGATGATGGGGCAGTGGATCAATGGCCCCGCCGACTCCGTCCCCCCTCGTGGCATCCCTGCAACCTATCTTGGCTACCAACAGCCAGCCATGTACGGCGACGTCCCCATTTATGGTGTTCCCGGCGGAGGGGCTGGTCTCCCACCTTACGTCGGCGACGACATGCGAGCCTACTCGGACGAGAAGATCAGCTTGGATGGCTCCAGAGTTTAAGCCCAGCGCGTTCCGTTGTAAGTTGGGTAGCCGTTGGTTTGTACATTATCAAACGCGTGCGCTTTATACCTGGGTTTTCTTTCTGGCGCTGTGGGCAAGGTTTACTACATGTATTGGCTAGCCGTAGACAGCTCTATTGTCCCGGTGAATTGGTGGGCCTCGAAGAGGTATCACGAATGACATCTGAAAATGCCTTGTACAACTTTTGTACTATTCTTGATAGTAAGCAAGCAAGCCTACGCCTACGATAATCCCCTGCAGTTTCTCACATGATTTCGTGGTGGATTCTTACCCACGAGTTGGTCGGTGGTCAACACGTTGCTGCAGTGTGGCAAAAATTGCCGTTCAGGTCATCGACATGATTAATAGATGATTGAATGGATCTGTTGGGGTAGTTGGAATTCACTTTGGTCTGATATGTACCATACCGAACACCCGAAAGACATTAATATTGCGACGATGATACATTGTCCGGTCCGGGAAGCTACTACAGCTCATACTCTTAGCTCTGTCCAGTAGGACCCATCTGCTCGCATTCAGGCTACTGTAGTCAAGTCAAGATTCGAGCATTTCGGTTCTCCTATAGCTGGAAGAGGTAAAAAAAAATAAAAAAGAAACTCTACACGATGACGATCTATTGCCTCTACATCTTCGACCGGTACGTCCAGGGCTTCCGTTTCCTCACAGAACTCACACACACCTATCTACGTCCTCACAATCCCCATTCCGCAAACACATACCCAGGCACTGCAACTGCGTCTACTACCACGACTGGCAGCACCGCACCAAACGTCCAAAGCGTGCCAACGAAGGCGGCGCGCACCTCCCGGGCGTCTCGCACGCCGTCTCGCCCCCACCACCCTCGAGTTCGGCCCCGTCCTCAGCGTCCGGCACGCCCTTCTCCAGCCCGCGCAACACGCTCACATCCACATCTGGCGTCCTCGTCGCGTTCAGCGACGCCGGTCAGACACAGTCCCCGGGTACACCACCGCCATCCACCGCCGCAAGTGCCGGTGCTGCGTCGGGCGCAAGCGCGGGTTTACCATTTGATGAGGAGGCCAAGCTGGTGTACGGCGTCGTCCTCTCTTTGCGGAATATGGTCAGGCGTTTATCCGGAAGGTGCGTCTCTCAGGTCATCCCGTGTACACTTCTCCTTCCTCACCCGTCGTTATCACACTTTTGTCATTTGTTTGTTTATTTTCATCGCTCGTCGCGTTTCACGCGCGTAGGGACGAGTCCTTTGTCAGCTATCGTACATCAACGTACAAGCTGCACCTCTTCGAAACGGTCTCAGGCTACCGCTTCGTCATGTTAAGCGATCCCAATGCCGACTCGTTGCGCTTCATCATGCGCTCCATCTACACCGGTCCTTTCCTGGAGTACGTCGTTCGGAATCCCCTCGTCCCCATGGACTCGCGTGAGCGGGGCATAGACAACGAGTACTTCCGGGCGAGCATCGACCGCCTTGTGCGCGGCTTATCCATCTTTCAATGACGAGATTCAATGTATCTATAGAGTTGCACGTCTCTTGTTAATATGATACAGACTCCAGTGTATGCAAAGCAAGAAAGCAAAGCGTGTGCAAATGATAACGATCCGTCTCAAGTCATGGCCAAAAGACGCCGGATCACGCTTCCCCGTCATCAGCTTCGACATTGGCAAGCTGCTTCCGCAGTGTGCTCATCAACGACGTCTTCATCTTGCGCTCAATGTCCTCTCCTGCTGGCTCCCCTCCATCCCCAGCGACCGCTTCATCCAGCGCGAGTTTGGTCTGACCTAGACGTAGCATGTCTTCCTCAATAGAGTTGCGTGTAATCAGTCTCACGACGTCAACGTCGCGCTTCTGTCCAATCCGATATGCACGATCCTGTGCCTGCTTGTCATTGTGTGGGTTGAAATCCTGGTCAAAGCTTCAAGGGAATTTCAGGTGCCGGGAAGACGATTCACGAAATATGCAGACTTACAGAATGACGACGCTTGCCGCGGTCAAATTGATGCCCATTCCTCCTGCTTTAGTTGACAGCAGGAAACATGGAATCGAGTCATCCTCATTGAATTCATCGACCAGGGATTGTCGAACATCCACAGCCGTCGAGCCGGTCAACAAGAGGTACTTGATCTTCCTCATCTTGAAAATGGCTTGCAAGATATCCAGAATTTGGGTAAACTGTACACCGCAGGTGTGAGCGCTTTGAGGTAGAGCCATTCAAAGGCACGCCCACCTGCGAGAAGATCAACATGCGTCGGCCTTCAGCTTGGTATCCCTTCAACAGTCGTAGAAGTGTTTGGACCTTGCCCGCCTGGAGGTAGCAATTCTCGTCCTGCAAGAATCTTTGGGTCGACTGGGGGAGACAAATGAATTCTTCGAACCATTCTCAAAGTCATCCTGCGTACCAGATAACTCCCCAAAAACACCTGGAGTTCGGCATCTGTCATAACTTCCATGTCCTCTTTGACAAATTGGGCCACTGCACCGCGCTTCTTGAAATCGGCCTCCTTTAATAGCACTTTGGTTACAGCATCGAGAGTCTTGTCGTTGTACCGGACCCTAAATAACATAGGGTGCGAGGCAGCCTTGCGCAGATCCATCAAGACGTTCGAGCTGTTTTCAAGGTATAACTTGTCCTTCGTCCGCGGGGCCTTAGGCTTCTTCAATGGCTTTGCCCGGCCGTTTATGGGTGGGGTCTCGGTGCCTGGTGTCGATGCTTCAGACTCGAGATCGAATATCGTTTTGCGGGAACGATTAAGGGCATCGGAATAGATCTTGCGTTGCTGGGCGGTCATTTCGCACCATTCTATTCGCTCTATCTTCTTTGGTAAGTCTTTCAACACCTAGATGGTCGTCCTATGAGCGGTATCAAGGACATGACGATCGATGTATACATGCCTGGTCTTTTCGCCGTCGCAAGACAAAAGGCGTCATCATCTTCTTGGCGCGGGAAACACGCTCCCGTGCGAGCAGTGTGACCTTGGAATCGCCCTTCGCTTTGAACACAGCTCTGAGTGTTTCCAGCGAGTCCTCTAATAAGTCGGGCAAGATAAAATTCATGAGGGACTACACCGTCATTATGAGCGACATGCAAAGATAAGGAAAATCTATGAGCGACATACCACCAACTCTTGTAGATTATTTTGTAACGGTGTTCCTGTAAGTAACAGGCGCCACCCAGACTTGTTGCGCATGAGAGCCTGGTATCGTTGCGAATCAAAATTCTTCAAGACATGTCCCTCGTCAAAGACACATGTCTATCGCATACAGTGAGCAGGACCTTTGACAACTAAACATTCCAGCTTACATCCCAATCGATTTTCCTCAGGAATTTACGGTCCCTATCGTCACCTGTGGCCAAGTTGTATGTCGTAATAAGGACTTCCCATGGTGTAGATCGGCTACTCAGAGTCTCAAGCAGAGTCTGCCGCAAGGCAGGTCGATCATCCTTGCCACCATAATAGGTCTGGACAGCGATGGATGGCGCGAAGTGTGCAAACTCCCGAACCCAATTTTCCAGCGTCGAGGATCTGCACAGATAGGAGATGACGCGATGAGGCGTGAATAGGTGTCAACAGCTTCCAGAAGTTCCAGGACTCACGGAACAACGATGAGATGTGGCCCTTTCTTCCCGCTCTCCCTGAGGTGCGCAAAGAAGCTGATAACCTGGACAGTCTTTCCCAAACCTGGAATTGGGGTAAGCAGGAATGATATGATTGGAGGAGCGAGGATTGTACTGTACCCATTTCGTCCGCCAATATACAACTCCGGCCCTTTTTATACAAGAGGCGGAGCCAGTTGACGCCAAGAAGTTGATAGCCCTTGAGCTGCACATTCTTCGAAAGGGACCTTGGCTGTTCGGTGAGGAAATCTTTTGGAATACGCTCGCTGGCTGTGGCGACTAGGCTAAGGGTGTCACTTTCGTCCACGACGTCACTTGTCGCCTTTTCTTTGCCTTTCCGTGTGTCTTGGGACCACGACGCAATGATGGTATTCAGCTGCCCACCAATTCGCTCGCATTGCGCGAGGACATCATCCACGGCACCGTATCCGCGAAATATTTCCACGCAATCATCGAACATGCGAGAGCTGACGCCCCTTGGCGCACCCCCCTTTTTCTTCCCTTGCTGACCAAGTTTCACTTTGAGATCGTCAACGGAATCAAACGGTCGTAGCTCAATGATTGCCTGAGCTTGATCTGGCGTGCACCCTGTGTGCCAGTGAGTTCGAAGAGTGAGTCAGAATTCGGTGTGGCGCACCAGTTAGCTCCTGTAAACCCTCGGCGCTCGTATTGTTGAAGTAAGCAAGCGCACGACGCTCATCTGAAGAGGCATCAGTCATCTCTACTCGCTGCCTGCTACGACTCGAGCCCTCGTCCGATTCAGATTTCCCCTGTTCCTCATCATCCGACTCAGCGATGCGCTTCGGTCGCTTGAAGCGCCGGATTGCAACGATCGGCGAGATTGGCGACTGCTGTGTTGAGACTTCGACCGTTATTGAGGGTCGAGGGGACGGTGGTGTAGAACTTCGGGGTGCAAGATTGGTCCGGGCGGCATAAATCATAGATTTTTTCCCCTTCTCTTTCGCAGCGGCCCGCTCGGCATGCCGCGCATCCTCCAGTTCCTTAATGCGACCAGTGACTGGTGATACTACCGGTGATAGAGCTTTCGCAGACGGTGGCGGTGTGGGCCGATATGAGAAAGACGGATCAAGGAGAAGGGCAGTCGCGGCGCGAACATCGCGTCCTGCCTGTCGCCACGCGGCACGGACTTTCCCCTCCTCGTACTGTGGAAAGGAAATTCGGAATGGAAGGAACCCGGGTCCGTCATCGGTGGTTTCCGCTGCGCTCCGGTCTGGTGGGCGTGCGCCACGCACGATGCGGGAAGAAATGGCGCTTGTGTCCAAAACAAACTCGTCCGAGGACGTGGACATGTTTGCTATCCGAGTAGTGATAGATGCGCGACGCTGTCCAGGCTTCTGAACGATCGGTGAGTCGGGGATGTTGAACAAATCCATAGCATCGTCTGATGATGGCGGACGCGTGCGCTTGGGTGGTGGCGCGTCAGAGGCATCATCCTCTGCACGGGGACGAACAAGGCCCGCCATTGGAGCAGAAGGAGACGCGTCGGTGGGCTTGTTTCCATTGATGAAGCCGCTGGGGACAGAGAGGGGATCGTGAGCAAACGCATGACCAGCGCCCGCAAAAGAGAGGCTGGGCACGGGCCCGTTGCGTTCGGTGGTGTGATTTTGTCCACTGGCGGGCGGAGCTGAAAGAGGACTTGAACTTGGGACAAGAACTGTTCCGTTAGGCTTGGGGGGCGGAACGAAGAAGCGAGATGGCATTGTCCGCGCCGTGGCGTCGCGGGACTGCGCGGGCATCGAGACCAGTGGATGTGACTCGGATGAGCTCATACACGACGCTGGTGGAGGAGTAGATGTTCCTTGGGATATTGCTGACGCTTTCTGTTTCTTTTTAAACCTAAGGTGATCCAACGCAGCGTTCTGTGAACAGACGCCCGCACAATGAGCCGATACGAAAATAAAGCAATTCCCAACTGACTGACCCTCTTGGCAGCTGCATCCTGCCCAAGAGACATCCCTAGGAGTGTGTAGAAAGAAGGTGTTAGGGAATGTGCAAAGGTTGTAATGGAAATATAGTGGGAGGCTAAAGTGTGTGGGTATTGTAAGCGGGAAGCAAGCTAAGTCACAACGACTCCAACACGACCCTGCGTCTCTTTGTTGCAAACACGTCGGAGAGTCAAACAATGTGGCTGTAAAAAAGCTAATATTTCGTGTAAGAACATGTATTTACACTAATCCAACAGTGTTAAGGCATCCAACCAACACCCAGTGACCCACGCCAACCATACAACACCCCTCGGCACTGTCGTTCATCAGTGAACACCAACAACAGGAACGGTGATAAGGGGGAGCAACCACATAGACGTGGACGAGGTGTCACATAACAGAGAATCCCAAACGTTCACAGCGGGTCCATGACTAGCACTTGACTGCAACCCGACCTCGCCATCGTCGTTGACATCTGTAATGAGCCCCCTAGTGATGGCCAATATTGCACCCAAGCAAACTGAACCGCAAGTATGAACCACAGCCAACCCATAACACTAGCAAGTGGACAGGCCGTCAACGAGTATTGCGGCACAAAATTGAGTGGGATGGGAGAGTAGTGGGTGGCTAGCTCGCCAAAGGTATTTGCAAATTTTCGATATGAGGGTCAAGTAAAAACTAAACAGTGGATGACAGTGAGCATCGACTGTGGATTAACTTTATGACCAACGATGGGTGTCACATCCCATATGTATATTGCAGGTAAGAAGAACATGGATAAAGACTATGGGTGAGGACAAAACGTACCACATCAGCTTACACCACAGCTCAAACGACTCTAAGGATGAGATAAAAGTGATGGGAAGGGAACCAAAGAATTGGAGGGCCTGTTCTTTAATCTGTATTAGGATAGTGAAATGCGTGGTGCAAGATGACCCCAGTTCCACACCCACACGGTGGGAAATGCCTTGATGATAGACATGGCTTTAAGAGAAGGACAGTATATTGACTGGATGCAGAGATGACTTAGCCGTTACGGGAGAGCCCGCGCCAAGCCAGAACATGGATGAAGGAGAGCTCCAAGACCACAGTACGACTATAAGGCAAGCAGGACTAAAAACTGATCAGCGATCATCCACACACTTGAAAATAAGCCGTGAGAACTCACAGAAGAGAAACAGGAAATAACCGAGATCCCAAGTTAATCCATACACATTTCCAATAGTTGAGGCACGTAAATAGGCGACATCAAGCTTGCCAGCTTGGCGGCTTCAGCTGCTCCGTTGGAGATCAAGGACAAGCGAAAGAAGGGTATTTGCATATGATTTTCGTTCATCTTCGCCAGTAAGAATTTTGGGGGGTTTTCCCCCTGTAAGAGGAAAAGAAAGGGAGGGACAAAATATACCAGACGAATGCCATCAACACATATATGCACGCTAGGGACGGCCGGCAAAATTAAAGAACATGAAAATGTCGGTAGGGGCCCATAGACGCATTTCAATCAGGAAACGTGAGAAGGTTTCAAAAGTTTCAAAATTGGATGCAAATAGGGGTGATGGCGAGAGTGGGAGATGATGGTGGTAAGAGGGAAAGAAAGATTGACCATGTGATCGCACGACGAGCGAACAAACAAGATGGAAAACAAGTGACGTAATCATTTCTCACGATGTGTGGGATATTTGGCTCGGTTGGTAAGTGATCGGATCGGGATCACTGCGCAGCGCAGTGCAACACGCCAGCGTAGAGAGGCCGAAGCGCCCAATTCTTCGTGTTCACCTTCACCATGGATTTCACATCTATTTTGTTATTCTTCGTTTTCCTTTCCATATTCCTCCTCATCACAGTTCCATTAACTGGCGGTCTCGTCCGTCTCAGGGCCAATTACAATCCAAAGGGTCTCCAACTAGATCCAGAGGATGGTGTCCAGCCCCATACGGGTCCTGTTATAACCAGCTTTTTTGTCATGCTATACAGGGTTCGCAACCTCGAGGTCAGCGACGAGTTCTTGCGAGGGCTACATTGATTGGCTCAATAGTAACACTCATACAGGGCTGGAGCGGCCTTATGAAGGGCACGAGTACGCCGGCTGATCCTGTTATCCATCGAATTTGTCCTTACGATCTTTCTGCCTGACCAGTGCCTACCTTACTTTCTAACGCTGTTCTCTCCCTCTTCTCCGCGATCTTCCTTGATGCGTCGCTATCAAGCCCACGCAATCACGGCGCTTACAACTCACCCACATCGAGGATTTGGGGTACCCTCCTATACAGCATTTTTTTGATGCTCGTCTCTCTCCCGGCAATAATCATCACATACAGGTTAGATTCTCCACAATCAAAATCCGTCGATAGCTTATTGTTGCTCCAGGTCGATCATAACACCATACCAGCTCCCGTACTTCGGCCCATTCCGCTCTCTACGTGTTCTCCTTACTCCTACGGAGCTCCGTAAACCCTGGATTCTCTACCTCACGCCTGGTCTCCTCGCTTCGGAATTACTGCATGTCATCTACGTCGTCATTGGCCTTCGAGCGCTTCGCAACATGCTGTTGCCCTCTCTCTCCCAGATCGACGATCCAGAACCGCAAGGTCTCTCTCCACGTAGCTTCATAGTATACCTCGTTATCGCCTTGTTCAGCACGGGTATTCTGTGCCCTTTAGAAGTGATTTCGACTCGTCTCGCTGTTCAGCGCAACCATGAGTCCGCGGAATTCAATTCGGTTGCCCAGGAAGAGGTTGGCGATACCGCCGAAGACATCCCAGAGTACTCTCCCGCGGAGGATGTGATTGGGTATGACCTTTGTCCTCCCTGGTGGCTGTTCTAATCTCTGTGTGTTCTAGATTGAGGAACGATAAAGACCCATACTTGGGTCTTGTAGATTGCGCAAAGAGGATAATTGATGAGGAAGGTTGGCGTGCTTTGTATCGTGGCTGGTGGCTGACTATGCTGTTCGGAGTCTTTGCTGCATTCGCCTAGTTTCTCTTTAACTGGTCGTGTCTCCCCTCGTATTATAACTGTACCAGTACACTATCCTGGTCCACCGACAGAATGGATTCCCTTTCCCGGATATATGATCATTTTCACCGACTCTCACGGTCACCGCGAGAACTCCCGCAGAGCTCGGAGCCTGTAGCCAAGGACCGCGGGCCAAAAATAGAGGATTGCTTTGTCTGTCTCCTGGACCAAACCCGCCATGCATGTAATGCGAAGCGTAATCAGATTATGATCACATGGAATGTTCCATCACGTGTTTCATTCTAAGTTTTTGAAAGGTGCGTATCGTAATACCCTTCTCAGACTTCCCTTCAGACTGGTGACAGTCCTTCTGTTCAACCCTTAATGGTGAATGAGCCTTACATTACGCACTGTGGAACGCCTTTGCCCTGCTTTCTTTATGCTCGGTCCATATCATCTCCGGGACCCATGTCAGCAACTGAGAGATGGGTTTCATCTTACCAGAACCACTTCGCGTTTAATCAGTGTTGATTACAGGTGACAATCAAAAAAAGAAGCCACCTCCGCCCAACCAGGCTTGGCATTCACGCTTGGTCTACCCGGGATTGTCAAACCCGAGGGATAAGCATTAGCTAAATGTCCGACGAAGCCCCTTGGTTTCCGAATACATTGTCCTTGGGAGCGCTATTTTGCTCAATTTTACACACTCTCGCGGCAATCCATTGATCAAAGTGTAACAACAGATAGCGCGGGGCTTATCAGCCCTGCGGGAGCGCCTCAGGTTGGCAAGACTGGGAAAAAGAAAGGTTCTGTGTCACAGCCAGAACAAAGAGTCAAGGTAATGATCAGTTTGCCATAAATCCAAGGTCTCATTTACCCCACTCACTGTAATGACATACACTGACCTTGGAGTTGTAACCTCCCTTTTGCCTGTCCCACCAGCTTAGACGTAACTAGCCCCTGACCAGAATGTTGATCCTTGCAGACGTAATAGTCTGTAGAATGTGATTGCCAATCCGTCGTCTTCTCGAGAATAGCGGGCGATCAACGCCGCGTAACACGCACAGGAAGGCCCGTTTTCTCTATTTTACGATGCATTGCTCCCACCTTACTGTATCCAAACTCTAGTCGACTGCATCTGCCAGTGGTATGGGGTAGGGGGTGCTCAGTGATCTTGCCCCATTGCATCAAAACCCTTAAGGGAGAGAGGGCGACGCTTTCATTTAGGATAGCAGGTTAGAAAGACACATACTCGTCTCTAGCGAGGTATGCCTGGTTGACACCTCCAGTTGGTAAGCCCTTCCGTCATCCTGCTGACCAGCCATGCTAGGCGGACATTAGGTAGATCTCCTATCCCCCACTATCACCTAGCGACGTGCAAACAGTCCCGGTGATGTACGTTTGCTTCTCGGAAAATCCAACGGTCCGGTTCACTCATCATCACGCATTACGGCCAAAACACGGGCACTGGACGTGCCAGTGACCAGAGTGACGACAACGTGAATTGCATGGGCAACCTTTTCCGGCGAACGGCCCGAATCAGGAATCCGAAGTATTTGTTTTATTCTATTTATGGTGTTTACTTTGGAGCAATTGGGAACTAGGGCGTAGCTTGCCACAAGGGATTCCGCGCTTATTCAATTCTTGGCCTCTTGGCTCGGCCTTTCATTGCTGGGGCTGACAACTTTGATGCTTGTAGGTCATTGGCGGAGTTTGCTTCTTTGAGGCGCGCATCTCGTTACTCCACTTCAATTTAGCGGCATACACATGTGGTCAGCCCCGCTGCACCGCACAGCCAACACCTTCGAGGCGCTTTCTCACGTTATCTCAGTACCCTCTAAGCCCTCGACTCTTGGCATGTGGCGCATTGTCTATTGGTCGAAGTCGCCTTCAGGCTGCAACCGCCCGGACTTAAATAGGATCACCCTTCTCAGTACCGGTTCAACTTTCCACCTCTATAGCGCCATTTGGCTGCACCTGCGTTCCATAACTTCCAAGCTTGTAACCCAGAATGTCCTCTGAGCCTGCAAAGCGCAAAAAGATAGACGCTCCTACCAGTCCCTCTACTAATGCGGGTGACCGTGACCATAGGAAGCGTCGTCGCAATCGCACCACCCAATCTTGCTTGCACTGTCATGCTTCCAAGCGCATGGTAAGTATGACCATATGCCATATCCTCCTGGTTGATATTCAGCCCTGCTTCGTCAGTGCGATCGAAAAAGGCCCTGCGGCCGCTGCACCCAGCTCGGTATTGTACGTTATTCCCCTTTTAGTGAGCACCGGTAGTCAAGGCGCTCATTTGCGTTTGTGCAGACTGGGCTCTGTGTGTATGAAGTTGACGATCCAAGTCAAAGGTAATCTAATGCCGATTGTCGTTCCCATCATTCGCACCTGATAACGGGGTCCTATCTGCCCATTTAGGGTTGAGGAAGCGGATGACAAGATCCATCTCCAAAGGCGCGTAGCTGAGCTCGAAGGTGTCATTCGAGAGGCAAGTTTATCCCTGCGTTGCACGGAGAGTTCCCCTCCTTAACGGACGGCATGACCCACCCTAGCTCAAAAATAAGCCGCACCCGCGTGGGACCCAACTTGAACATCCATCAAATGTCAGTCAGGTACAGCAGGCGGGCCCGTCTGATGCCTCTGTCACATCCCCACTACCCACAGAGCATTCTTTGAGCAACCCGCAGGCCGAGGGCAGGAACACCGATTCCCCGTCGCCATCCCCGAACACTGATGGTACCACGGTAACACCTGGCTCGACACTTAAGACACAATCACGGGAAGGTTCGCTGGTCCCACCTCCGTTCGACGAGCTGCCTGGGCTACTATCCTCGTCATTTATCGACTCTTTCAACGTGGCCACACCATCCTCGATTAGTTCGCCACTTGCTACGCCGACTACTGCAAGCGCTGCAGTGCCGCCCGTTCCCATTTTCGCCTCTACCTCCCCTGCGGACAGCACCATGGCCTCGCTATTGTCTTATTTTACAAATGGGGATCCACCATCGGACGCCCCCTTTGCGGACATATTTGACAGCACGCTCCACGATCTTACCCGCGATAAGGACCCCCGTAACGTCTGTCTATTCGGGCCACAGATCCAGCCTGGCGAATGCGGTTGCCTCTCAGAGGCTGCAAATTACTATCAAGTTCTCGAATTGTCTCTGCGTCTCAGGCGCGTTGCGGAGGTGCTGAACCGCCACCCACTGCACGGCGAAGGCTCAATGTGTCTTCTCAGGCAGCGCATTGCAGACCTGGATGACTTCACCAGGTTCGTCTGCCGTCCCACATGGGTTGCTGATATTCTAAAAAATACTAAATTTATTAGCGCCACTCTCGGGAGTGCCGACACCCCAGTAATAAGCAGATTCCCTCAAGCTCAACTATCGAACGCCGGGCGTACTCTGTGCTCGGGCTGCGCTTCACCCGAAGCCGGTTGGACCAGTGGCTCCGTCGCTTTTGCGATGTCGCCGGGGGGTGTCCACCCTGGAACACTTGTGACGCCATCCCGTAATTCACTGACGTCCCGGACACCCCATCAGCATTGGAACATGCCTACGTCCGCAACGGGATTTGACACAATCTGGTAGTCCGTTTATATTGAGAAATCTCAATAAGACAAGCCTTGGTTCTACGATGTCACCTCTCATCGTACATGCGTACCTTTCCACCACCGCAATAGCGGCTAGTTTTCGAAGCAGAGATTTCTTCGTCGCCAATCTCGAGAAGGGAAACTCATGAATTGGTGTGAAATGGGCAGCCGATGTCGGGTTGTCGGTGTTCGACACCATGAGGTCATACTAGGGGGGCATAGAGTTGCGGTTTCGGGATTCACGGAGGGGTGATAAGGGGGAAACAGACAACACCTCGCTATGATAACCACCAAGCTGTTTCTGTAATAGTCACGTAGTACACTGGCAGGCGCCAGTATGTAAATAGATCTGCATGTTACCGGAGACTGTATATGGGGTGGCTGCTGTGCGGCAGCGTTTTACGGTAGTAACTTCAGAGTTGTGGACGCTGGATACTGGGAGTGGCCCAGAATGCCAAGGACTAAAATTTCTAGGGACATGATGTAGCCCAGTCATCAACTATTGAATCCGGTCTGTGCCACCTTATGAAGCCGTTTACAAGGTGAATGGCGTGGGCTCAGGCACCGGGGGAGATGATGTCTCCACAAAGAGTCCGAGGATTGATTCGAGTACATGCTCCCCGTGGCACGATAGCAGTGAGGGACCGAGGAAGGGCGTCCAGATCAGAAACGGACAGCTCGGGTTTCACGGTGTTTATTCTTCTTCTTGGAGCACTAACGAGAATGGAGACAAGGAATGATGCTAAACACGACCCCGTTTTCGAGCAGTCGCTGGGGCATGTGGACAGCCCCACGTCTTTGGATACCAAGACTCACAGGAAAATTGCCAAGCGAAATGCCGTTCTAGAAGCGTCCAACTTTAAGCGGCGACGTAAGGAGATTCACCAATGGCAGACATAAAGCCGAGCTCTCTCCAGCATCCTGAATGACGCTACTAATGATATCCTTGTATGGTGTAACATTAGTGGTGAAACGCGAGGTCGTTGGCTGTCTAGTCAACACAGCCAAGGCACGAGAGTGCTATCTGATGCTAGAGATTGGCGGAACGGCAGGGACAGGTCTAGTGACTCGTTACCACAGTAGTTAGACAAGTAGTGAACACAATTCATCATTCCTGCTAAGTTAAGATTAGAGGATATTAACGGAGCCTTTGATGATAGTAGGTTCTCGAAAGTGCACGAGTGCCAGTGGGCAAAGACTCGGCCATAATTGGACATGACCCGGGTTCTGGGGTCCTCGTCCTCATGAGACGTCGTGGGAATGTTGATTAATAATAGAACATACAGCTTTCCCAGTCATTTCCTCCAAGCGTCCCAAGTTCCTTGAGCTGCTTCCATAATGGCCTCACATCTTGTACGTTTCATTCTTTTATATACCTTGCGTTTACGGCTCAAATCTTTTTCTACTTCCAAGGCGAACATCTTTGGTACAGAGCAGGACCGTGTAAACTGTTCATTTTACTACAAAGTATGTGATTTCTTGGCGGTAACCACCAACATTGCGCTGAAAATTGCTCTACTTCCTTCTCAGATCGGTGCTTGTCGGCACGGGGATCGTTGTTCCCGAAAGCACATCAAGCCTCCATTCTCTCAGACCATTCTTCTTCCGAATGTTTATCACAACCCCGCACACGATCCTGTCTGCAAGCTCACTGAGAAAGAGCTCCAAGAGGGATTCGACGCCATTTACGAAGATCTGTACTGCGAGCTTACAAAGTTTGGACACCTTCTTGAGCTACACGTGCGTACCCAATCATTCGCTTTCCAAATCGACCACTGACCTCGCGCCTCGACAGGTATGTGACAACGTTGGTGATCATTTGATTGGCAATGTGTATGCGCGCTACGAATGGGAAACCGAAGCGCAGACTGCAGTCGATAAACTGAATGATCGCTGGTATGCTGGTGCGTATTTTCTTTGTGTAGACGTGTTTTCCTGGATTCATTGCCCCTACAGGCCGACCGTTATACGCCGAGCTCTCCCCCGTTACGGATTTCCGCGAAGCTTGCTGCCGACAGAACGAGAACGGCGAGTGTAACCGCGGTGGTTTCTGCAACTTTATGCACCTCCGTCTCGCGTCCAAGGAGCTCGTTTCTTCGTTGCGCCACGGCCAGCGCCTTGAACGTCGGCTCCACCCTCCAAAGGTTCAAGGAGGCGGAGGTGGCTGGGAACCATCGAAACGTGAGGGTGGTCGAGGACGGAGTGCCAGTCCGAAGCGTGGGGGTGGTGGTGGTAATGGAGAGGATAGGTGGACGCGTAAATAGGCCCTGGTGGATGCGGCCATGACTCTGGCGTCCAACTGTGTCGACAATGATTGTCTTGCGTCCTTTCTTGTTCTACAATCGATCATCGCTCGTTTGACTTGTCAGCCCTATGAAAGTTGAGAACTGTATATAGAACCGTCACCGCACATACGCGTTCAACTCCCCATTCACCAACGACTAAGCCTCGTAAGATCGAAGTTTGCTGCAGGTAGGCCACGCAGTATACCTGATAAATATTATTCTCTATCCCCTATCAAAGTGATGTACGTTATACAGCAGAAGTGCCTGACTGGAGGAGGCGCAAATCCTGAATTACGGTATGAATTATCACATTTCTCAAACAAGCCAGCCATGGCACTCGCCGCGCCCACCATCTCCCAACAACTCTGGCCACTGCACGATGAATCTTAGTACATGAGTCAGTTTTCGGAATTAGTGTGACGAGCGCGAGACCAGACCTGTCTGCAACATGACGTAGTAGCTTCCCCGTGAGCGAGAGTTCTCGAACGCGTGCAAACGATTCGACATAAATGAGTCTCGGAGAGGGCAGTGCCAAGAACTAGGGTAATCAAAACGTCAATAGTCAGTGACGGATGTCCGGGACGGATTCAGATCGATCAAAACTCAACGCGATTGACGTATGTGGCCACGCCAAGGACGACGCAGGTCCCCGGTCCGTTCAGGAGGAGGACGTCAAAGTGGGAGGAGTCTCGGGAAAGCCGAGGGGCGAGGGTGACATGATACACGGCGCCCAGGAGCGAACGTAGGACGGTGAACGGGACGGTGAGGAGGTTCTGGTGCACGCGCCGGGCGCGGGGAATGGTGAGGACCTGGTATCCAGTTTGAACGCCCGAGCGCTATCGGATGCCAAGAGTTGCGCGCGAGTCAGTCCAAATCCCCGGAAAACGAGAAAGCAGGTAAAAGGGGCGGCACTTGCAAGGGGCGATGACGCGCAGGCTGCGGAAGATGAGGAGGAGGCGGTAGCTTTGAGCTGCTCCAACGCGATGGCCTTCCCTTCGCTGAGGTGGTCGCCCTCGCTTACTATGTACGTCCTCGGTGTATATCGCGAGAAGTCCAGAGCAGATACGAGGGCCAGGGCCTCGCTGCTGTGTCCGCCTGGATGAAAAAAAAAAAGTAAAAAGTGAGCGTGGGGTGCTGTGGATGTCTAGCACGGACTGTGTGGAGCTTGCCTGAGCCAAGAAAGACCGCTAGGTGACATGTCTCCGTTTGGGCACGTTTACGAGGGACAAACCCCCTCGGAGTTCTGACGACCACATAGACCCTTGCGAGAACTGCCAAAATGACCCCGAGCGGCAGCCAGATCAAGGGATGCATGTACCCCAATGACGCGTCTGGTCAGGAAGAGTCAGAGATGGGATACATGCTTGTCAGTTGTTGTTACTTACCGTTCTTAGAAGGGAGTGGAACGTTCCGCTGGGTTGCACGTGTGCCAAGAGGGTTGTCTGGATGCGTAAACTTCAATTCAGCTCGAAGTTTGGAGGTTGAAGTTTCCGCAGGCCACCCGAGGTTGGGTTATGGCGGTGCCTGAGACTCGGAAGTTGAGAATAGGTGGCTACGTGCTCGCGCAGGTGCCACCATTACAATACAACGACAAGCGATCGCATCGATTTTGTTGGAACACACAAAGGGCTTAATTCAAAACCAAAATAACCCAGAACATTCCGAAACCTAGGAAAGTAACTTACCCGTACCGTATCCTTGCAGCCTTGCGGAACTCGGTTACATAATCACTGCAAAGCGAGCGTCGCTCTTAATCCAACTCGCAAGTCTCGCAACTTTCTTATTGTCGTCTCAGCATTCAAAGTTGACCATGGCTGCGACCGTCGTGACTGTGGACGGAGAAATGATCGACAACCTTCGCAAAGCCATCGACGACTGCGCCGACCGCGGCTTGCAAGTCGCGTCCAAGTGGTATGCTTGCCGCCCCTTTCCCTCCATCCATCCCACCCAGTCACACTTGCTACCGCTCCCGTTATTATTGAATCCACACACGTTCTGACGCCACGTTCGGAGGGCCGCAGAGCTTCTCGCATCCGTTTCTCCCGCCAAGCGTCGCACGACCAACCGACAAGACCAATCGTTCATATCGTCGACACCCGCGCTGGACACGGTCGCTCTCCCCCCAGCAGCGTCGTCAGCGTCATTCCCTCCCCCTCATCCACACGCCCCGCTCGCCAGCACCGTAGATTCACGCGTGTCGCACGAGGAGCTCGCGCTCGAGTTCGATGAGGAGGACGTCCTCGCCGTGGGGACCGCCCACCTTCGCTGCCGCGAGTTCGCGCGCGCGGCGCACGCCTTGAGCGGGTGTTCGAGTCCGAGGGGGAGGTTCTTATGGCTCTACAGCCAATACCTGGTATGTTTTTTTTCGCGGTGCCCCTGTTTAGGGGGTATGCCGTATGATAATGACGTGACCCTCTGCAAGGCCAGCGAGAAAACTGCTCTCCGGGATTGGAGTAAGCTTGACAGTACGTTTGGAAAAAGTACACCCATCGAACCTTTGACTTGTGATGCTGATTATGCGTGCCAGTGGATCGAAGTCGACCTGCCGTTCCGGTCAATTCAAGCCTTCTGGGGCTGTATGAGACAGCATCAGCGCTCGACATAAAGACAGATCCGTGGATACTCTTCTTGTACGGTCATTGTTACCGTCTCTGCGGTGCTACCACTCAGCGTCGCGCTTTAGCCGTGGTTTAATCCTCTATCGCCTCAATCGAAGAGAGACGGCAATGGAGTGCGCTCTGCTCTCCCTTCAACGATATCTTTGGAATTGGTCTGCCTGGGACCTCCTTAGCAGTCTCATTAATGACAGCGAAGAAGTGGGCTTCTGGTCCTGTTATTCGGTCCAGTCTTACTTATCGTTCGTCATAGCTATTTTCTCTGCTCCCTCTATTGCCCATATCCTCGACCCACCCGCTTGTTCATCTCTTCCAAATACGCACCCTCAACACGCTCCACCAACCTTCTGAAAATGAGCTCGGTCTCTGCGACCGACTCCTTGGTCCGGACAATTTCCCAAGAAGCTTATGGATTATGAGTCTTCGGGCCAACGTACTCTACCATCTACATGGCAAGCAATCCTCCTTTTTCGTGCTTGATGCTGCTAACCAATGTCCATTACTAGATTTCCCCGCTGCAGAGCAGCAGTTCGAAAAGATCTTCAAGATCGATCCGTGCCGAATTGATGACATTGACGTCTACTCCAACATCCTGTATGTTACAGAGAACCGTCTGACTTTGTCCAGACTCGCGCATGACTTTCTTGCCCTCGACAAAGACCGTCCAGAGGTGTGCTGTCTCGTTGGTACGATTCCTTTTTGTCTTCTCTGAGTGGATACTAACGGAAATGTCTAGGTAATCACTACTCGTTGAGAGCAGAACATGAAAAGGCCATCCGGTACTTCAGGCGTGCTACGCAGCTCGATCGAACGTACCTCTCCGCCTGGACGCTCATGGGTCACGAGTATGTCGAGATGAAAAACTCCCACGCAGCGATCGAAGCGTATCGCCGTGCTGTGGACGTGAATCGGAAGGATTACCGTGCATGGTATGGGCTCGGCCAAGCATATGAGCTCCTTAACATGCATCAATACGCTCTTCATTATTATCAGCATGCAACCGCTCTACGGTTCGTACTTGCACTACACCTCGATTACCTATCGCTTATCTTTTTTATCCATAGCCCGTACGACGTCAGGCTGTGGCAGGCGCAAGGCGCAAGCTATCAAGAGATGGGAAGACTACGGGAGGCTATTGAGTGCTTGAAACGGGCCCTACTTGGCGCCGATGCCAATGAGATTGCCATCGCTCTGAAATTGGCAAGGTTGCATAGCGACCTTGATGAGACCGTGGACGCGGTTGCCTACCATCGTCGAGTGATTGATATTTCCCGCGCCATGCGTATGTCATTTTGTTACGAACTGCACAGCCTCCAGTGGTAATGCTGACCGCATAGTAAAACCGGTGGCGGAGTGGGCGCGCTCCGCGATGTACGTCGCCCGATACCATTATGTATCAGAGGGAGGTGACTTGGAATTGTCGAGGGATTTATTAGAGACGGTTGCGGCAAGTAACTCTGAGGATGCGGATTCGGCAGCAGACCTAGTGAAGCGAGTAAAAGGAGCGATTGGTAGGAATGAAGAGGTGGAGGGAGAAAGTGTGAAGGAAGAGTTGAGTGTTGAAATGTAGATGGTTAGAGTGAATGAAAAGCCTCCCCTCAAGTGCGTCTGAGCCCCTCGGACTGGACTCTTACTGCTCGTTCTCGCGGTCACGGGGATTTACACTGCCAAATTTTGACGAGACATAAACACACTGACAATGTCCACAGCACCGCTCCTTTCTCCTCAATCTCCCTCACCTTCAACTCCAGATCTTACTCAGTCCCATGATCCATCTCCACCTTCTGCCACACCGGCCCCAACATCCAATGCCCAGTCCGTGCCATCGGCCAGCACCTCCGGCCCAATCGACATTATCACTCCAGTTCTCCCTTCGCCTAGTCGCTTACACAAACGGAGATCACCTGTGGTTCCTCTAACTCCCGATGAGGAAGCCGCTGCCACACGAGTTTCATCAAGGTATGTCATCGCAGGCCTCGTTATTGCAACAACGATCCCAAGTGAAAAATCTCCTGTAGAGTTGCCGCGCGTTTGACCGCCGATCACGTCTCCGTGCTCTTCCCAGATGTCGAGACACCGTTCCGGGATGTCGAAGATGTGGTGGATCGTTTGCTCCCCTATCACGTTTTCCAGCATCCGCGGGAAGACCTCCTCAAAGCAGGAGGTAAGGGCAAGCGGAAAGCTACGGAAACGGAGATCCTCCAGAGCGAACTCGAAGGTGCGCCCTCGTTCTCCGCTGCAGGGCGTTCGCTGCGTCTACCCTTGCCGACGATGTCACTGTTTCAGAAACAAAGTTTGCGCTAGAGTGCTTCAAGCGCCGACGAGCACTGGAGGAACGCTTTCGTCGCGCTAGGACGAAATCTGGCAAGGCAAGGCAATCCGTTCGCATCACATTCGCGTCTTGCTAACCGCGCACCCCAGCGCACAGCGTCCGATGACCAGGCATATTACCTCGAACGGCAATTGCTCGACGCTGAACGCGCAGAGCATTCGGCACTATCTACAGAGTATCGCAACGCAAAATCTGAGCTGGAACGCGTTACGCGTCTGCAACGCGTGGCCGCGCTCCCGCAACGAACAAATTACTATCCCTCTGCTGCCCCCGTCTATGCACATCACTATCGCGCGTATCATTACCCCTACGCCCAGACCTACGGGACTCCCGTAGGATCAGCCGCGGCTACCCAAGGCTATCCCTATTCCGTCCCACTAAGCTCCACCATCACCCAGTATATTCCGCCTGCCCTTGCTACAACTATCCCAACCACCAAATCACAATCCGCTGCCACTACTTTAGCAAGTGGCCCGACCCCCACCCCTACGACGACATCACCATTGACTCCAGCCTCCGACACATCAGTTCCGACCCCCGCAATATCTGGTTCTGGAATGGCCACTGCCATTCCAGTGCAACTGCCCGTCTCATCATTGCCAACACTACACGCCTTGGGCATCGTTCCTGTTCCCCCACAATCCTCGTCATCCAATGCACCTACGCCGCCGGCGGTCCTGCGTGGCACATCAGCAAATGGTGCCATGCTTAACCTCGAAATCAATGTCTCCCTACTCCAGGCTGCTCAAATGAGTGGACTGGCGCTTGTTCTCAACTCGATTATGAGGGGCTCCAGCAACACAGCTACTGGAGAAGTGCCGCCGCACGCACAGGTCGGCGCACCGTACACCTACCCTTACACCACAGTGCAGCCGCCGGCTCCGACCACTGTGGCCACCCCATCATCGAGTGCTGAACCTAATAAAGCGGCGACCCAGCCCCAAGGACAGGAAGGAAAAACGTGAATAATACGGTTGGCTGTGTTATCGAAACACCTGATCGTTTTTTTTTACCTTACCGCACTTATACTTATTTCCTGACTATTGCTTGTACTGTTAATGAATATACAGCAGCTTTTTCGGTCATTAGATGCTTTCTGGCAATATTTTGCGATAGACTTGACGTCCGTAGTACAGCTAACTTGCTCATAATCCACGGCGTCGGGTAGTGAGTAGGTGTGGTGGCTGACTCAGTGAAGGTTGCTAATGTGGGACTGCCTGAAACCATGTCAACTGTATCATACCTCTTATATAGAGACAGACTCCCCAACCCATCGTCCTCCAACACCTGGTATTTCCCCGTCGAGACGCTCTCCATTAACGAAGGCTCCGCCTTGAATGACATCCTCGGGTAGATCCAAGTTTAAATCTCGGCATGTTTCGATGAAGTCCGCTGGAAGAGGGGCGGAAATTGTCAAACGAAAGCGTTTGCGAAGCCCTTCGCGCCGATATCTCTGGAGGTACTATCAGCCCCCTGGGTGAAAAAAAAAAGATAATAGAAACCCAAAACGCGCACCCAGAAGGAGATGGACGAAGAATGTAAAAAAAGACGGCCCTCCGGAATACTGGTGTGTGCGGAGACCAGCCGACTAGTCGTGGCGCTCCCGTACAGTGCGTCACCAAGAATATGCGCTGCAAAAAGACACAGAAAGACATAAGACACCGGTCAACACATACGAATCCGAGGAGGCTTAGAACGCGCAAGGGTCCAGACTAAACGTACCCCCAAGGACGCGGGCCATGTGCACGCGCAGCTGGTGCTTCAGCCCCGTATGTGGATGCAATCGCACCAGCGACAACGGCGCAACGTCCTGAGCAAATCGAAACGCGCACAATCAGCCAGCAGTTGTGGGTGGGTGGTGACTTGATCCCCTCGCAGACTCGGGCCCTCTCCACCATCATCCGAGACAGAGACAAGGGGAAAAAAAAAACTGACCGAAGAAGCGAGGACCTCCCACGCCGTCCGCGCGGCCTTGGCTTCTTTGCCTCTGCCTCCGACGATTCGGACGAGTCCCTGGGTCGGCTCTAGATCTGCCCCGAGCGTAACCTGATCGTGATCGTGAGCATGAGTTACAAGTTGATCGTGAAGATGAACCCGCACTCACGCGGCCATCGTCGTCCACCCGTAGCGGGTTCGTGATCAGCCCGGTCCTCGCACTGGCACCCGGGCCGTCGGCCACGCCCCCGGTCCAGGCCCCATTTCCGAGCCCGGGCTCGCCGCCTTGAACTACCAAGGCGAGGTACGTTTTGGCGATGGAATGCGTGCGGAATTGACGCGACAGCTCCCGTGCCATGTGCTTCGTTCGCGCGAGGATCAATGCCCCTGTCGTTCCCTGCAGTAGTACGGGTGCGATCGGTGTCACAAAAAAAAAAAAGAGCGAGACATCGAATCAAAATCTAGGCAATGGAAGGTGGTGACCCGCATGGAAGTTGCCCGAGTCCCGGCGTAAAACGTTTACGCCCGTATAGTACATACCTTGTCTAGACGATGGACCGGATACGGATTTTCTCCGAGGTCAAACTTCCGTCGTAGGCCTAAAAAAAAAATAGAAACGGCCCGATGAGATTTTGGCCCCACTAGAACGGAAAAGGTGGTACAGAAAATGTTCCTACCATCCAGCACGCCGTTAAACACAGTTCCCGCCAACGGCACCGGTGCAGCGGCGGCTGTGATCCGAGGCGCCGTCGCCATCGCCGTGCTACCCTGCGATACGAGCCCAGGGGGCTTGTTGACAACGATGACGCCCCGATCTACATACAAAACCGTGACGCCCAGATGCGGACGGCCGCGAGCCTGTTTTGTCGCCGAGAGCATCCGAGCAGATCCCGCAGCACGCGGCCCAGCTCGGAGAAGACCTTTGACCGAGCTGGCTTGGCCCGGGCCAGGTGGGACCAGTAGTAGTAGTAGCCCCATTGGTTCAATCCCGCGTGCGCATGCGCCGGGGCTCAGTTGCAAATTGCCAATTGGCAGTTGCGCGTGTATGTGGTTTTTTTTTTCGCTGAAAGTGAGTGACAGACTTGTCGCCTCCCAAAAATAAAATAAACACTGATTGGTATTTGATCTTGTTTGTAGAAAGAATCTAGGCCCCTTCAGCGTATTTGCTTGCAGTACTTATAGTATTTGCTTGCAGTACTTATAGTATGTGGATGTGGTATCAACATCAGTGGAGTGATCCGGGGAACCCGAACCATTTCTTCTTCCTCTATCAGGTAACGTGCGCAAGCAAATGTCCCGAAGGTGTTTAGCCAGAGGGACAAACTTGAACCGTCTGTTTAGCAGGCCGCATCTCTCATTACATATGCGCATGTGAACTTTCAGGAACAAACGGCTGGAGTCTATTGAGGCCGTGAATGACCACCATCATTTCAGCTCCCATCGCGAGTCGATGCGACCCCATTACGTCTCACAGGCCCGGGCGAGCTCTGGAAGTATGATACAATACAATATGTAGCACCGTGGATCACGGAACAAGGACAAGCGTTGTTGTATCAGACGCAAGCCAGTTACCGTAATGTCCTCAATCATCATTGGTCTGTTTGTCACATTTAATCGTGCCTCGGAACCACATCTACGTTATCGTCTTCTATTCAATTCATGATACAGATCAAGGTCACAGTTGGTGCCCCCGATCTGGGCCCGCTAATGTTGCTTCTCAGATCGTGGGTGCAGAGCGCAATCACAGGCACTTTAACGAGAGGAACCTTTTCCATTCAAACCCGAATGACGTTTTATATTCTACGCAATCATAGAAATGGGTGTCGATCATCGTGTCGAGATGACGTGCTGAAACACGATACTGTACCGCCTATTGAAAACAAGCGTATCTTGTGACAGGGCCGAGGGCGTTCTGCGTATTCAAATGCTTCAACTCAGAAGCGCTCTGAACAAGCTTTTTTCAACTCTTGATTATCACACGGAAGCCTGAGGGTGTGGTGAACATTTTCGCGATCAGCGCCCACTCTGGACAGATCAGAAATTCCGCAACACACCTCTGTCCAGAAATGTTGGGCTCTGTGTCAATGCCGTGCAGAAGACCGTGCCTCCTGAACTGAATAATATGCAGTAACTTCCTTTAGGGCTCCGCTACATGCCTGCCTGCCTGAGAGATCAAAGACAAAGGCACGATGGAGCTCTAATGTACCTTACTTGAGTAACGGCCATTGATGACTCGACTCAGAGATACATCTCCAGAGCCCGAGATTTGTCCCAAATGGAGGATGTCAAGCTTGAAGCCTCAAGTCCATGGGCGATATGATATTCCTGGACGGTGGCGTTCGACCCTGTGATCTCGCGGAGTACTAAATAAATGTACCGTTCGTCTCCACCCCCCTTGACCCCAAAATCCGTGAACACGTCAGCGACAGTGAATATAAACGACATCTATATACAATCTATAAACGTCTGATGTAACTTGTCCGGGCGGGAAATGAAGACCGGGATGACATTTTGTACATTATGCGTTACAAGACGCTGTCCATGAGGCCATGACCACCACCAGTCCCATAAGGCTTTGATTGCTCGCACCCGTTTGGACGCAGGGAGGCTTGGCAAGCTTGATATACCGAGGAATCTAGGTCTATTTAAGTTCAGGACTGATAAGAACACGGGTCATGTGTCCCAGAGTCATGGATGAAGAAGGCCAAGCCGAAGAAGGCACAGCGGCACGGGACTCGATCTATAATCTCAGACAGTGGAGTCACGTTCTGTAACACCACCTGTTCCATGGAAGGGAGGGGCTGTGTAGTCTCGCGCAGGCCGGTGCAGATGGTGGAGTAAAGATGAACTTGTGCCATCTCGCGCGATGCTCGCATCATAGCGGTTTTCCCGAACGGAGCTGGGTTCCCACCTAGAAACATTGGTTAGAAATATGGTATAAGACGTCGTGAGAAAATGTAAAGAACACGTACGTATGTGGCGAAGGTGAATGGTGAGGGTGGGTCACATAGCCCCAGCCCGTCCTCAAAGGAGGCATGCTCAAATCACCATCGGTCTCGTGCTTTACGCGCGAAAAATCTGGTGGGGGCACGTGGCCGTCAAACGTAGCGTGCGGGTTCCCAGAAGTCGGAAGCAATGAGGAGTGCATCGTTGTATATGACCTCTGAGAAAATGTCCACGGATCTTGAGGACGCTGAGGACGCTCTGCGGGATCACCCGCTCGAATGCGTGATAAATACGAGTGGGAGGAGATGCGAGGAGTCGATTGGGCTGACGTCTGTTGTGGCGGAGTGTATTGGCGTGATAGGTCGGCGAGCCAAGGACCTTCCTCTCTCCTGGGTGCATGACGCATGCCGATGTCTGCTGACATGTAGGGTCCTAGACAGGAAAGGTCGGATCGCGAAGACGTTGGTGTAGAAAGCTGAGGTATCCCGGGAAGGCTAAGCTGGCCATGCTGATGTTCTTGTACTATGTTGAGGCTTGACATGGCGGATTCTTTCTCTAGGTCAGGGATAATCTTCTCCAAGTATGCCCTGTGCGCGCGCGCCTGGTCAAAACAGGAAAGCGGAATCAATGATAAGAGGATGCCCATACAGTTTTTCCTGTGCCGTCTCCCAACGGGGTGCGGCCCACCGCAGCGCTGTAAGCAGCCATTTTACGTCTTGCATATGGGACTCGATAGCTTGCGTCGCCGATGGTGTGACTTTACCGTCGCGTGTGGCATGGTCCCCATCGCGAGCTTTGATGACCCACGGATCAATGCAGAGGACCGCTATGGTGACCTCGGCACCGACGAGGAGTAGTGGGACGTTCGAAAGGGCATGCCTGTGGACAACGGCCAAAATCCGAGCGATCGCCTTTGCCGCGTTGATGGTGATCGCACGGGCGGTCATCGCGTGAGCGAGGCTAGGTGGGGCCGGTCGCGAGTCGCGTGGGGAAGTTAGCAGTTGGACAGACGATGGTATGAAGGCGCGCTGCATGAGTATTGTGATGAGATTATAAGTTGCATAAAGTGTCGCTGATTGATTGGCCAGAGTGAGATCTTCAATGTCTGGGGACCATTTCACTGGAGGGCTAGTCAAAATCGCTGCGAATGATAAGGCCCAATTATGGCGTACAATGTTGGGGGACTTTCTCGGCCCACTCTGTCAAATTCTCGTTCAATTGGTTCAAAGTATCCTCCATGCGAAAACCCGAAGTAGGACCGTCGTGCTCGATGATATCCTTTAGTCATGGGAATAAATGCGTGAAACGATCCACAGGATACGCAACTCACGAAACGGTGCAAGGCTGACGCTGCAAAGTCTGTGAGTCGAAGCCAGAGATTGAACGCGGCAACGGTTGACGGCTTATCAGGTGGCTGTCGAAATGCCAGCTGTGGATCGTCATTCTCCCAGAACTCGTCATCGACTTCAAGAGGATATTCAGCGGTGAAGCTGCCGGAAGTGCCATGAACACAAACACATGAGCCTATAGATGTAAGGTGCTCACTCCTCTTCCTTTACAGCACAGGGTCGTCCAAGGACGGCGGCTTGCATGCGATCCAGGCCATTGAGATACCACCATACCCGTTTCCAAAGTTCATTCTCTACGGTTGGGCCTGTCTTGTACGATTGCTCACTATGCGCGCCAATGTCTTGCATTTTCCGTATCCCGACTCCAATGGTATACCACGAGCCGCGATGCCACCGAGTTTCACTCTGGAACTGGGCCATGAGCTAGAAGACAACCGATTAGTACCGTTGGGAGGCGAGAATGCGTGCGCATACACATAATGTCTGGATCTCAAAGAGGCTAGAAGGATTGAGGAGGGCTCGTTTTTTTTTCTCCACTTCTGTATAACACTGAGTCCTTGGGAACGACGCGAAAGAGTACAATCTTACCCAAAATCGGGAAATAGTACTTGAACCCTGCCGTTTGCCATTGGGAGTGCTCGGCGTTTTCATCCAGAGTTTCGACCAGCTCGTCCAGAAGTACCCGGGAATCGTTCGTATATCGACTGGCGAGGGCAAATACAGACATGCAAGTACATGCGAACCAAATGTCACCCTTGTACAGCCTGTCCGTAAAGTGATGCGCAAACGTTGGTCGGTGCAAGATAGGGAACATGCTGTTGCAGTGCAGGAAGTAAAGATCCATGAGAGCTGTTGCCAGATCCGGCGGTGGCCAGTGTTGAAGGAGTCCCGAGAATGTTTCCGAAGGTGTGGTATCCCCTTCGTAGGCGATTTCCCACTAGAGACAAGCCAGCGCATTAGATAGGGGGTAGTTCGAAGGCACCGCGTCAAAGCAGTTCAGCTTTACAACCAAGGGTTATTGTGGCGCAGACATGAACGAATACTCACATTTGGAGAGCGCCAATACTCCTGTCTACGGATACCATTTTCCAGAGCGAAAGTGTTGGGGTCATTCGCCCGAACGCGCTCCAGTTCGTTGGCCATGGTGTCTACATCACCACCACCACCCATCGACTCGAGATAATACTTCGTTTTCATCTCCCGAGTGGCGAATACGAGGTCATAATTGGTACTTTTACCGTGGAACCGAAACGCCACATCATAAGCTCGATTGGCTTTGTCACCAGCTCCCTTGTCGAGTAGAGTGAGGCGCCCCATGGACTGAATGATCTCGTTTTTCGCGGCCTCTGCTTCAGACCGAGTATCGCTCTCACGATCTGCAGGGGCAGATAACGACGTAGACGAAGCCTTCCGCGAGAGAGCCCGAGGCGCGATTGTTGAAAGAGGATGAAACTGATGAAGGGGCCGTGCAGTAGTCCTTTTTCCAACTGCAGATGTCGGTGTGGAGGGAACAGGCTCACTTTTCCAGGAGCCACGGCGGACGGGTGGGCCCAGTTCGGCAGAGAAATCAGTCTCTGGACGGAGCTATGAGACAACCAGAAAAAAGAGTTAGTTGGGTGACTCTAGACCATGCAGAAACAACGAAAGAGGAAAAGGCGCTTTTTGTCATCTCCTGTTTTTTCGGAAAATAGGAGGGTCACGCGCACACAGAACCCGAACCGAGCATACGGAACATAGGTTCTTGAGCTCGAATGGCGTACGCACGCGTTTCAGCAGTGCTTCCATCTTTTCCACCCTATCCTCCAACCTAGTAACGTAACTGTAAGAGACATGTGAGCACTGCGTGCTGGAGAAAGAAAGGCGGTCAGGTGCGACGAACGCTTTGGGAGGTCCTCGAGGCTTGGAAGCTTCACTGTAGAGATGAACGTGGATCAGTGTCGAGACATATTATTCGTAAAGAAAAAAGTCTGAGCTAACATGTAGGTGCAGATCTTCCTGTTCTGTACGCAGTTCGTACAGACGTTATCTGGCATCTTAGGGCCATCGCATCGCGTTTTCCTGCGGCGACAGTCATCGCACGCTCTTTCCACGTTTCGCTTCTTGGGGACAGGAGAACTGGAGAGGGACTGAGGCCAGGTGGGGGTCGGACTGGCCGCGGGGAGACGAGCGGGGGCACTGTGGCGAGCGGTGGTGATCGCAGGCACGGGCAGATAGAGATCAGATTGGTGCATCTGGAGCAGTCAAACTTTTAATCGCGGGGGCCGTCGAGCAGTGGAGGCACCTGGCCAGGCCTGACACGACTGGGGCAAAAGAAGGAGGGAAGATGACCTTTACGGGGGCCGAAAGGTCGAGGGATGCTGGTCTTGGCTGACGAGATATGCAACGGCCAGCACTAGGCGCTCCCTCAACTTTTGGGCATCCTCCGAAAGAAGACTGCCAGGGCCTGTGCCAACCCAGATGAATTTAGTGATGGATCACGAACGCCAAATTCTGAGCGCCTGCCGTGCGCTTCACACCCAGGACCCAAGACTAAGGTTCTGGGAAATTTTTCATCCCCGCATTTCCTTACCGTTTCGATCCTTCTGTGCGTATAGGTAAATGGCTCTAATCAGTCATGACTTCCCAGAGAATTACGAGACCCGTTTTTTCTGAAAGCGGCAAAACTCAAGCGGCGCGGCGCCGGTCAGGTCGGTCGTGCCGGTGAGCTCGGTAGTCTAGCCGCGATCCGCGTGGTTTTGTGGGTGGCGTTTGCCAATTGACGCGGCCCCACGGCAACGGAATTGAACAAGCACAGCTCTCTTTCATTCGAGTCTGAGGCCACACATGTCAATGTCTACGTCCCGAGCGATCCACCTGCGTCGCCACCTCTCCTTCCATTTCAATACTCGTCTCGTCTTTTGTCGTTCCATGGCATCCAAACCACCCCCTCTCGGTCCTCGCCCAGCGCCTCATCCCCTCCCGGCAGAGCAGCAACGCGAATTCGAAGAGCTTCAACGGCAAGCCGCCAATCCCATCGCCGCGAACGAGCCAGCGGGTCGGGCAGAAAGGCATCCGGATGCGCCAGTCCCACTCAAGGCGGATTTTGATGGCGACGTCAATCCGGCAACGGGTGAGCGTGGCGGGCCGAAGCGTGAACCCGCTCAGCGCTGGATAGAGGACGAGGGTGATTGGAGTTTCAAGGGGAGGGTGTCCGATTTCTGATGGGCGAAAACGCGGTGCCAATAGCGAAAGACCGCGAGGATGGCCCTGCGCTACGTACGTTTGCACCCGCCTGCGTGCCATGTCACCGTACCCGTCGATTTGAACCAGTTTTGCCCTTATGGTAAGGATACGCATGTACATGCACAGCAATAAGGATACTTCCATCATGGATCTGCAAGCACTCCAGTCCCTGTTTTGCGCCCTCATAGATCTACCGTCCGATGTCCCGGGTTGAAGGGCCTAAAAGGGCATCAATGGTCGTGTAGCACGGCAGGCACTGTACGCCCCTTCGTCTTGGTGCCAAATCCCGTTCACCTGTCAATTCTACCCAACCGGCTGGGTCCAACATTCCCATACGGCGACAATCAGTTCCTCTTCGCATAGATCCGTCTTCGGCATCGCCGACAACGGTGTTCGATTGGTGGATCAATGGTCAATTCCCATTCATTAATCTCCTCCACATGTAATTCTGTTCCTATGCGCGCATCTACTCCGCACCAACAGTAAACTGTACCGCAGTCCGTGCCTTCCGTTCCTTATCGCCTATGACGGTGAATTCTTTGTTGAAATCGCATTGTCGCATCACCTTGTCACTTTGACTCACACGTTATCACGTAAATTTTCGTTGAGTTTATATGCGGTATAACCCAGCGCTTGCCTCATGCCACGTCGAAACAGTTACAAAAGTACGTTATACGAGCCTATAATATCACCCAGAAATATCCGTCAAACGTCCTCCCCTGGCCGCCCAACGTACCTCATCACCTCATTTCAAACTTATGTGTCACATTGTCTTCAGGGCAGTGATGCCGCGTCATTGCGCAACATGTGGCCGATATTGGCCAATATTTCATGCTGCCGAAATCGCGGGATCGAAAACGACGCTGCGGTTCTCATGACGGTGCGGACGTATCTTCCGAGTACGGTTAAGGTGGGTTTCTGAGAGATAACGGCTGACTCACCGTCGTTCAGAGGCGCGATCGCCATCTCATGCAAGGACTTGAAGCTGGTGCTCCCCTGTACATCTACGCCAAGTGTCTCCGCGTCCTTACCGAAAGCCTCGACGTCGAGCACCATCTGTTGTCTTATCCGTTCCTCGTCGCGCCCGTCGTCCTCCTTCGGTGTTCCTCCAAAAAGCGAAAACGCGGGCTTTTTCCCCTTCTTGAGTTTCCTCAGCGATTCCTCCTTCTTGCGCATCGCTGTCACATAAAATATGTATTTTTGGACCACGGCCTCGAACACCTCTTGCGCGTAGGGTTGCATCAGTTCCTCCTTCAGGGACGCACCAGCACCCATCCCCGATTCCAACCCGAAGAAGGCACGGACTGGGCGCAGGACCCCCACAACGAAGAAGCTTGGTTCCGTGGGTGGACGTTTGTTCGACATAGCACGGAACTGCAGTGGCATGGAGCGCACGGGTTGTAGCGCATCGCTTGCCCGGCGTGTCAAGATTGATACTACCTGCGAAGACAATGGTGGGATGAGACCGGTCAGGCTATGCAGAACCGCTCTCAGGGCGTCTGCGTGAACTGTTAAACCTTGTAAAAGGGCTGAGAAAAATAAAGGAGCGCGCCTTCGGCTTGGACATGTTCCGACGGATCATCCTCTTCGACAAATAACGATCCAATCATCGGGCTAATTTCTTCACGCCATAGTACCCAAGTCTTGGATTCCAACAACTTCACATCGGCAATCACAGCCGCACATTGACGCAACAATACATCGTCAATAGTCGACACTGAAGAGCTTCCCTCAGCCTGTGGAGTGGGTGTGGACGAGCGTGAAACACCCTTTGGTGTATCTCCAGGCGTGAGAAGCTTTGTAATGCTCAGCGATTGGCTGGGATCAAGACATTGGTAAAATACATACTTTCTCGTTGGCTGAGGGTAAGGGCTTGCCAGAGTCAAGCGGGAAAGATGTGAAACTGTTCTGAATCCAGGTGCGATGTCGGCTCAGTATCTGTAACATAAGCTTCCAAAAGCGATGTGCCAGCTGGGGAACATAGATGTTCCGGTCCCAGCAAGTCGTTATTGCCGTCCATACCGCGGCCGATGAGGACATAGCAAAAGGGCTGATATCTGCTATTTTCACCGTCAGGATAGTTTCAGTATCCCAAACTCGACCTAACAAACCTTTCTTCAAGCTTGATTCCGGTTCAAGCTTGCTCGTCGACAAGCTGTCTTCAAGGCGCGTAACGATGTCTTTCCATCGCAACTGGAAGTACACGGGCAACTGCCAACGCCGTTCGAACGCCAGGAAGGTAGGGTGCGTAGCCATCACTCGAGTTGCGCGATTAGATGGTGCAAGATATTGAAGGGACCGAATAAACGACTGCGTTGTCTCGTGGTTCTGTTTCAGTAGTCAACTTCTACTCACACGAGTTGAAGGTCTGACGGGAAGAGCGTACCTTGCGGAACTCATCCGGCCGTCCTGTGGCAAACAACGCACTGCCAAGATCGTCCATGAGAGCGCGCGCGATCTCCGCCCACACCACGTTTGCAAGGACTTCAAATCCCTTTGCATCGGCTGTGTCCTCCTCTTGCCCGATCCTCGAGCCAATATTCTCCCCAATGTCCATGATACGTTTCATATCGCGCTCTACGAACGCCAGTATGTTGTTGTATAAAACGGCAAGTGAGTTGTCCGTCTCGTCAAGACGCGGTGCAGCAGCAAGGGCTGCGTCGAAGGGGTTCGTTCGCGACGCAAAGGCTGTGAATGGCGCATAGGGTGTCCGCGCAGTGTCGGGAAATGCGGGATTCTCACGTATGTGGAATGGGGTTTGAGGAACAAATGGGGAATGTGGGGCTTGGAGCGCGCCAGGGAAGATGGCCTACGGAGTGGTGGATGAGTTACACAATTCAGCACAAAGTCACAGTTGAGTTATGTGAGAAAGACCTTTTTGACGAATTCACGAAAGACGACGCGTCGGAGCACGTCTTCTGCATCACGCCAAAGTTGAAGCGCATCATAAGTTCGTAGACATTCGGTCAGATCGGCCATGCGCTTTGCCTTGTCAGCCTCCGCGAGCTTGCCCGAACTAAGTGCAGTCAGAGTGTCGGAGAAGAGGTGGTCAAGATCTGACGACAATGTTGACTGCACACGGCTGATCCTCTGCGAGGGCAGAACAGTCAGTGGGAGGGATGTAGCATAGGCAGTTTACAAACCCATTGAATTTCGTCAACAAATGCGGACCGGGTGTTAGCCTGAGCTTTTGAAACGTGATAGAGGAGTTGAGTGTATTCTGTTGCGACACGAACAAGATGTTTTGCGCGGTTTCCTCGAGCTCTTTTGTCAACTGGCTATAAGCAAGTGTGAGGACGTGATGAGGCATCAGACCGCACCGACTGTCACTGTCTTCACTTGATGCAGCAAGCGATTTTATGGGAAGACTCTTGAGCTCAGGTGAGGAGGGACCGTCTGGCGATGCTATAAGGAGTAGTGACTCGAGGCGAGTCAATGACTCTGAGATCTTGAGGAGCAAGTGCAAATAGGTCTGCAGCACGGCCATTGAGTCAACGCACGATAAAATAAAGGTTGGCAGACCTTTTCGTCTCGAAGGGAAGACCGCTGTTTGAGCTTGCTCTGGATGGCGTCCTGAACATGAGAGAGTTCTTGACGGGATTCCTAGCAGGTTCAGTTGGGAAAACGACACAGAGCTCTGAGGACATGTAACCCACCAAAATTTGAGATTTTAGATCGTCCAGGGGCAATTTCAACCGTTCCAGTCTCGCGCCCTCCCCCTTCAAGTCCGTACTGAGACTTATAAACGCCTCATAATCATCGTTGATGAGTTGAACAAGTTCTTCCTTCAGGACCGCAAGGTAATCTCGCAATTCCGCTCGCAAATCCGGTAAGGACGTATGTACACGCGAAAGGAGGAAGTCCTCCAAGTTGAAAGTGGTCGCGGTGAAGAATGGGTTGTCGTGCGCGAGTGGAAGATAGAGAGGGAGGTCGTGAGACGGTGTGTCGAGGGAATGCTCACGAGCTTCGAGTTCATCAGCGAGTCGCTCGAGCTCGTATGGGTCTCGGGAGGTGCCCGGTGTGGCAACCGGGCTTTGGAGTTCCATGATGGATGACGGTATTGGATACGCTGTGTATAATTCGGCGGTGGCACTCGTCGCGCTCTGACCTTGCTGCTCCACGCGCCAAGGCGGGTCACCGCAACACCACTCAATCACCTGGCACCCGCATACGACAATGGCTACGACAATGGCCACTAGAACTCCCCCATCACTGATGACTCAAACACAAGCACATTGCAAACACGTTTTGTTGCATACAACTGAGTTTTCGTGACTAGCCAAAGTTATACAGGGACAAGAAAACAACAGATATTTTTGGTGAACAACACTACAAACTGGCGGGTAGAGGTCAACGCCGAATGCCTCTCGCCGAAGGCACACCCCGACCACGACGAGCTGTAGAACACAGTCAGTGATAACGCCTCCATCTCGAACTATTGTAGTAACAGTACCATTGGCTGCTCAGCTAGATCAGTATTGCTTTGGATATGATGAAAGACAGGTGGCAGACCTCTCATGATGGTGGCACGTCCTCGAGCCGTGCCAATGCCTCGCCCTCTCATAGCATTGGGGCCAACACGCTTGAACCTGGTTGGAGAAGACATCATCTTACAAGGCCGTGACTCGTCCAGAAGACCGGGGGGACGTACATTGGGGCATTTTGCAGCATATCGGGGACAATGAAAAACCGGACCATGCTCCCTCGTATGTAGACTTGATCAAGCTGGGAGACGCGGCCATCTCTGCCAGTCACTGTGATATCTTTCAAGGAAATGTTGAGGTTATCCTCCGCTGGAAGGAAAGGGTCAGTTTGAAAACAAGAAAACCATGTCACGAAGATGGACTACCTTCAGCGAGCTTTCCCCGATAAAGCTGTCCTGTCTTGAGCTCAACTGTGACAACATGTCCAAGAGACTCATGTAAGAGTTTGACAGGGATACCTAGACCTGCGGACATTTTTAACAATGGCTGCTGTGGACAATGCGAACGATGGCCGCGTCACAAACGATGGTCACGACCAAGACCACCACACGCGGTTTCTGGGAGGCTCGACTGTCACGTCACGTGATAAGTTTGTGTGCCCAAACTGCCCACAGCCGCCCAGAGCCAGGACCCAATGCGTACGGTGCTCAGGCTGGAATGGCAAACTGTTGTGGTGAATAGCTTTGGATATCAAGGCGTACTCTCCACCGTTGTACTGACAATTGTCATAATCATCTGCTGGCGCTGGCACAATGGCATTGCTGGTGCTTCCTTAAATCCTCGCCTCACTCCCACTTTCGAGACCATCACTCATCCCAGATTTCCTCAAGAAAAATGGTCATTGACAGCTACACCATAACTGAAGCTCTTACTGCCCTGCGCGAGGCTTATTCAAATGAGGTCTGGTCGAGGAATGTCATCAATATTTATTGCCACAGTGGGTGCTATCGCGTCAGTTCAGATGACCTTGGAGTTAAACTCTGTTATTTGCGCATTTTTAGTGGGTACACTGGCAGTTTCCCCCTCGCCTCCTCAAGAACCACCAGCCAAGCGAGCGAGGACGGTCCCTGCAAAGGCTAGTAACCGTACAAGGGCCAGCCCCCCCCGGAAGGTTCGCGGACGCCTGAGCGAACTCCCAACGATGCCTATGGACATTTTGTTCGAGGTATGTGATATGCGTCTCATATTTGCTACATCTATAAAATATCGCAATTGTTCAGATATTTACTCACCTCCATCCCTCGGACCTGCTTTCGGTCAGTCGCGTGAACAAGGCTTTTCGCGGGGTGCTCTTGTCTCGCAACTCTTCATTTTTGTGGAACGCGTGCTTGAGGCTCTGCGGCGCTCCTACTTCTCCTCCGGATATGTCGCCCCCTGCATGGGCCCATTTGCTCTTTGGTGGCGCTTATTGTTACGTGAGTAGCCCGTTGTGTAACAGGACTATCCCTCTTAAGCGCAAACCTCGCAATTCAGAGTTGTGGTGCAAAGCCGGTCAACAGAGTCCTTTTTTCGCTTCGTCGTCGTGCGTGCAAGTCTTGCATGTCGACTCAGTAAGTCGTCCATGCGTTGCCGAGCACTTCTAGTGTCCTGACTTTCCTCAGTCTGTGCTGTTCGATCAAGGTGCCCGAGGAGTTTAGAGACGTGGTACCCTATGATTCCGGTTTGTTAGACTGCAATACCCCGCATACATTGACCTAATTATTAATTCTTCCCAGGGCATTCAAGTTCGATCCATCCTTCTCGGTACTCGTGCATCATGCATTGGTGGGATGAAGATGTCACGGCACTCAGTACTGAAGTGGACAAGCTGAAAACTGGCGCATGTAATTCAGATGGTACCATGGCTGACAAGGAAGCCGCTATCTCTGACCTTTTTGTGAGAAAGAAAGAGGAGGTCGCAGCCATCACAGAGGTACGCCTCCGAATTCGTCAATGTATCAGAATGTTGAATTCTTTGTCTACTTTAGCATGCCCTCATCTGTACCGCATGGGAGAAGGACCGCAATGCAGACCGTAGCAACATATTATCTGACGCCAAATCCAAGCGCTTCGAAGAGTAGGTAATATATTTCTCCGCAGGGGTACTACTGGCTCAGACAAATTCTTGGTAGTATCAAGACTCGATTCCTCCCGCTCGGCTACTCTGAGGAAGATGTGAATCAGCTGCGTCGACACCGTGAGGTGAGAACCAGCAAGCCCATGTCAAATCGGGGTAAGTTGGCGGACCTCTAACTATTTCCTTCCTCTAACGTGAAACTGGTGTAGTATGGCAACGAGTTGAGCCGCTTCTCCGTCCTGGAGCCAACGAAGCCAGGGATCGACGTCTGATGCGTGAAGAAGGAGATACTTACCTCACGCGCAGGCGAGTTGTTCTAGAGGAATATGCGGAATTCCTGAAGATGCTCGAGCCAATTCTCCTGTCTCTTTCACCAACAGCCACCCAGTTCTTGTGCGAGAACGGGGACCTAGCAGATGCGTTGGCACTTGGTACTGGTCCTGATGGCCCGCTTCTCATAGATCGGATCTCTTCGGCAATAAACAACCTCGGACTAGAGCTAGTGAATCGGAAGCGAGACCGCGCGGCGTTGTTGCTGTCGCTTCTTCCTAAACCCGATATCTCTGAGGATGCGACGGATGACGAAACCATTTACCTTGCGACATCAGTATACGAATGCTCCGATTGTCATCTGCCTACTTCTGGACCTTACATGCTCGCACATAAATGCGAGCAAGCACCAAAGCCCAATACGCTTCACCCTCGATTAAGCGAGATAGGCAGGACGACTGTGGAAATAATTCTTCAACTTCTAGGATTGGGTAGGAAGACCAAGGCGCTGAAACTTGACACAAGGAACGACAGATTTGTGTGTATGCGGTGCCCGCGCGGTTCCTTCCCCCAGAACGGTAAAGAGGTGCTGGGTCGCTGTGTTCGTGACTGGCGTTCATGCGTGCGTTTGATTTTCTTCCTTTTTTTGGGGTATGTGCACATCGTTGACGCTGCATCGACTGCAGGTTTCTCATGCAATTGGCACTAGGAATGAACGCTCGCACAAAGGTGGTCCGAAATGGCACCTCGTCGGGCCAGCGGAGATGGCAACATTGAGCTGGGAAGGGTTCGTGACCACCCACGCTTACGGATGCCTGCATTGTCCGGCTAGAATCGATCTCAGCAAAGGTATCATTCAGTGGTACACAGACATCGGTGCGATTAGGGAGCATGTCCGGAACGAGTAAGCTCCTCCATCTCCCAACGTTATTGGCAAAATTTTGATCCATATGATGTAGGCACAAGAAGAATCAACCGCTGGAGGGCGAAGACTTCTTCTTTAATTTTAGCACGAGGCGATTGGGAAGCAGGTCCCTGTTGGCGATGGACCAATGAAGGAACTTTCATGACCACCCGAACTCTGCAAAGGACCAATTTGAGCACTGTTTTCTGATGACACGTTTCGCGAATCAGTATGCCGTCACTATGAACAGAATTATATAACAAACAAGGACTTTTCATCATACGTTAGGTACTGTATGGGTTGCGAAGAAAGAACGATCATCGGGGAATTACAATTGAACGTCCTTTTTAACATTGATTTGCTTCGCCAACTCTCCATTGGCCGTCCTGAACAGATACAGGCCAGTGACGAGCTGCACTCCACTTTCACCTCTTCCTCACATTGCTGGACACCCTGGTTGATATTATTCGGCATTAGAGGAAAATTGTGGCAAATGTGACTGGGCAAAGTTCAGTCACTGCCCCGTCCCGACTGAATCGGAAACGGTCTGGACAGCGTGAAATTTGCGCGCAAAGCGTGCACAAAGAGGATACATGACGCGGAACGCCCTACGCTTTTTTTTTTGTGGCTTGAGCCGCGATGATTCGATTCTCTTTGTGATCGAGTTCGTAGCATAGCAATCCCTACAGTGTCCCGTTCACGTGGACAATCGAAGACTTCTTTCTCTCACACATCTAGCTAAATGCGGCGAATGGACCATCTTCTACCCAGCGTTGCCAGTGGCCCAGCCTTGTGCTAATTCCCTACGGCCAAGGTGGAGCCCTTGATTAGAAAGACGTATTCCTGTAGATGTATTCCTGTAGCATGATCCTCTCCCCCCGGAGAGGAAACGGAACTTGGTGACAGTGCCAAGTGCCGGGTGCCGGGTCCCTGCCACCACTTGGCCACTTTTGACAGTTGTGAAAGAGAGGAACGCCTAGACCACTGCCACGGGACGAAAATTTTGTTTGTGGATGTGACAGAGGGGAACAATCATGATCACGTGTCGCGGGTGTCAATGTCATTGTCTGCCGGAAATTGGCGCGGAGCGTGTGGGGCTCGGATGCGCATATAACTTGGCCCGGGGGGTTTCCCCCTGCAGAGCAAGTTAGCAGCACTTTCATTTTTTTTTTTCAGAACGATACATGACAACGTACATCGCCCTCCGGGAGCTCTTCTCATCGAACAAGACAGCTCTACAGGGTGTCGTATCATCTTCTCGTACCTCTGATTCACACAATGGTGACAATGGCGATGGTGAGTGCCACCCCCGACGGCATCTACGAGCTATGGTGTCCTGTCAGCTATGCCGCACGCAGCGAAAAAGGCTTACGCCATCCTTCTCAGTCTGGTCCACCCCATCACCCTCCGAGGATCGTCCGACCAAGAGGGTCAGAGCAACCTCGAATAAAAGCCGCACCAATGACAAAGCCCGCCCTTCCAAAAGAGTCCGTGGGCGCTTGAGCGAACTCCCGACGATGCCACTAGATATTGTATACGAGGTGCGCGAGACGTCATTATTCATGGAGCTAACTAAGTTTGGGATGATGTCGTTGTCTAGATACTCGGACATCTTCTGCCGATCGATTTGCTCTCACTTAGTCGCGTCGACAGAACTTTTCGTGACCTTCTCATGTCTCGCCGATCTTCGTCCGTGTGGAGAGCATCTTATAGCCTCATGCCTGGTGTTCCAACCTGCCCCGAAGATATGTCCGAGCCAGCGTGGGCTCATCTGCTCTTTGGAGGTGCTTATTGCTATGTGCGTTGTTTCTGATATGTTGTGTCGGTCAGCGGCGAACTTGAATTCTGCAACTCAGAGCTGCGGTGCAAAGCCTGTGACCAAAATACTGTTTTCTCTGCGTCGTCGTGCTTGCAAATCCTGTATGAAAGCCCAGTACGTCGTGACCTCTTTCCTACCCTGTAGCTCACTTATCGAGTCCGTCTAGTCTGGTGTGTGCTTCTTCTATGCCAAAAGATGTCAGGGAATTGTTCCACTTGGTGACTGGTTAGCATGACGTTGGATCGGTTGCTCGACTTGACACGCTACCTTACAGTGCCTTCTGGAAGTAGCATCCATCCATCAAAGCCATGGTGTATTGAACACGTATGGGACGATGATGTCAAGGCAGTTCGAGCCGAATTCAACGCACTCGCACCCCAATTTCTCGATTCAAATGACTCCCCGGAGACGGAGGCTATTTTATCTGAGTTTTTAGAGAAAAAGAAAAGAGTGGCCACAAGAGTCAAACAGGTGTGTTACCTTTTGTCAATGGTATTTGTACTCATCTTTTCGCCATTACCTTCCTTAGCACGCTCTTCTGTGCCTCGCATGGGAGAAGGACCGCAATGCGGATCGTAGTGCTATGTTATCCGATGTTAAGGCCAAACGCTTTGAAGAGTAGGTCTATCTTCGAATTATCCTCGTCGACTGTAACGTGGTCTCACACGAACGCTTGAAAGTATTAAGGCCAGGTTCGCCAAGCTCGGATATGCGGAGGAGGATGTGACTTATATTCGTTGGCACCGTGAAGTGAGCACGAGCAAGCCCATGTCCGATCGAGGTACGCCAACTATACCTCATTATCGTCCCACTAACACCGACCGGATGTAGTATGGCAACGAGTTGAACCACTTCTCATCCCCGAGATCAATAAGGCTAGAGACACACGTTTGCAAACTGCGGGAAACCAACGTTACCTCGCGCGCAGGGGTTTCGTCGTAGACCAATTCGCGAACTTCATGAGGGCGATCTCGCCACTCTTCCTAGCTTTCTTGCCTTCATTTACAGAGTTCTTATGCCGCAACCAGTCTCTGGCAGACGCTATAATACTTGAGAATGATCCTGACAATGTGACACTGAACGAACGGAGCTACCAAGCGATGAGCAAGATAATGCCGGAACTGGAATCGCAGAAACGAGAGCGTGCAAGTCTTCTGCGGTCAATTCTTCCAAGAGACGATGCTTATGAAGGCCTGGCGGACGAGGATGCTCTTGCCCTTGCAATATCACAGTTTGAATGCGTCCCTTGTCACCAGAGGGCCTCGGGGCATCATATGCTCGCACATCGCTGCTTCGGCCTGCAGAGGTCTCGAAACCATTGTGCCCGGTTCAACGAGGAAGGCAAGAAGACTGTGGAGACGCTTCTCAAACTGATGGGGCTTGGAAAGAGGACCACGGCGCTGCAGCTGGACAGAAGGAACGACAGGTTTGTGTGCGGACAGTGCCCTCTGGTCGCTTTCCTCACGGACGAGTCGTACCCGCAAAGACGCATAATTCGGGACTGGCGTTCTTGCGTGCGTTTGATCGTGTAGCTTGTTCCATTTATCGTTGACGACCCGTTCCCCCGCAGATTTCCCATATGTGCGTCAGGGACCAGGACAAGACGCCCGGATGGGTTTTGCTCGGAGAAAGGGAGACGGCAGAGTTGTTTTGGGATGGTGACCCCGTTTATGGTGCATATTCCTGCATGCACTGCCCCCCGCGCGTTGATCGGCGCCATGGCTTTATTCAATGGCAAGGACTCGGCACCGTCAAGAAACATCTCAAGACAGAGTAAGCACCCTCCCATGACAGAATCATGGCGCTATATTTTAACGACGTTGACAGGCACGGTAAAGGTGAACCGTTAGAGGGCGAAGATTTCTTCTTCGATTATGCGACGAGGCGAACAGGCAAGACGACGACGCTCAGATTCAGGAGCGACGGCACAGTTGCTACCCCCACGGCAGAAGCCAATTCTCCTACGTGATTCAGCATTGCCATATGGTTTTTTCTTCCCTAGATTTTTGGACGGGCTACGCCATTTCAATCACCTCAACACCCTCACATCATGATTTCTTTCTAGATGACACCCTGATCAAAGCCTACTTTACATCCTCCCCTTAGTATTGACATTATCTGATTATCGTGATTATCGATTAAGACTAAATACAAGATCGATACCGTTGATCATATGTTCTTGAATGGAGTGAAGCTGTGGCCCGGGGTATCGGTGCAGTCTATTGAGGCAATTTCGATGCTCAATTCTGGCGTTTTTCTCCGGATAACGATGTTACCGGGTCCGGTCCGGTCCTTGTGACGTTGCTGTTTTCAGCAATCTGTAAATTGACGGCCCGCTCTCTGTGTATGCCACTCTGTGCGATGAAGCAAACACTACGGAGCAACATGACCACTTCTTCTGACGATACCTCTATTCTCCTCTCGTCCTTCTTGACCCCCACGAAGGGTTTACACACCACCTCGACTACCCGTCTGGCCTTGCACCATGGCGACCGCTCACGTTCCTCCTGCACACTCCACCTTTACTTCACGCTACCCACACAACTAATCGCGGACCCGTACGAGCTAGCCCACCGCCGCGAATCTTACAGGTTCGAGCGCTTCGGCGGGGGGAACCTGGAGGCACCCGTGTTCTCACCTGGCGCTGGCGCCGATGCGCCAGCCGGGCTGCTGCTGGACCTAACTATCCCTGGGGGTGAGGGCGTCGAGGGCGAAGATAGCAGTACGCGGAGTAGCGTCATCCAGATCGACGTACCTCTGCACGCGCGATACGGCGTCCCGAAGACAGGGGGCGAACTGATAGACGAAGTGGCGTTACCACCCCCCGAGGCGTTCTGGGCTTGTCCGACAACAAGTGGTCGCAACGTCGAAGGTGCGCCTGGTATTTTTATACTCGGTTTTTTTTTCTTCGCTTCGTTCTGCCACTGTTGGCGAATATCGCGAATTCTCACTCCTACTACGATTCTATTCCCTACGTATGTACAGCAAAATACATGCGAATACCCGATGCGCTACGCCAAGTCGTCGAGCTCGCACCTACGCTGGTCGGTGGCGGCGAGAGGACGCTCGTCTTGATTCCGCGTGCAGGGTCGGTTCACGCGCAGACGCTCCGGGTGCCTGTTGGCGATGCGGGAGATGTGGCGGTGGTGGAGACGGGTACGGTCGTAGTGCTGCTACTTGCGTTTGTGTATCTCGTTCGGACGATTGCGCGCGCGTCTCACGCCCAATTTGGGGCTGTGTATGTAAGCAGGGCCAAAAAGGATAGTTGAAATAATTAAAGTCAAATTTTTTAGACGCTCAGATTTCCTTTTACACGATGGGGCATGTAAAGCGAAGCTTGGTTCGGAATACAGTGATTTTACAGCATGAAGAGCTCATTTATCGCGAACGATGTCGATCTTTGGGATTGACATATTGACCGCGTACAGTACAATGCAGCATCTCGTTACTAGCGATGCGCAATTTTAGCCATTATACAATTAGTGTTTGTCTTGGTTTTTCCCTCTGCCTTCCTAAATGAGGTTACTGTCAGTCTTCCCCCGTGTTGTTCCTTCGATTACCACACAGTTCTCAACACGACGAGTCTGAGGGCGAGAGATGGCTCACCCAGTGTCTCCCCCGTTGGAGAGAACCTACTCGTCATCATCCGTCGCGACATCGACATCCATAGCAACAGAGGTACCGTCTGGTCCTTTAAGTGGCCCCTCCGACACGACCTGGCGTCGACAACGATTGCTACACATCGGCTCGGTTCAGAGTCTGTCCCCAGAGCAAGATCTACCGGCAGAATCGTCGCCTATCCTCCACCATCGGCCACCCATAAAGAAGTCTCATTCATCGTATGGCACCGTTCCTCACGTCAACCCAAAGAAGCCAGGCTTCCGCATGCGTCACGGCTTGCCAGCACTCCCCGGGCTTCGTCTCCCGGGTAATAATGGCGTCCGTTCTCATTCCACGTCGCCCACACAACAGCGATTCGGCACTCTCGATCGGTCGTCCATCTTCCGTTCCCAACGTCCCATCTCTGCCTATGACGCGGCCTTTCCTGGCCGCCCAGGAGAAGCAGATCCCGATGCGGAGAGCGTCGTGCGTGCGAATGGAATCCGCGTTTGGTATTCGTCCTTCTCTTCCGTCGATTGGCTGCACGATGCCATCAAAGATTCGATGCGCATGTATCGTCTCCGACGTCACAAATCCGTGCGTGGACGCGTGCGCAACGCGGTCGATCGCTGCATGGGCTGGATCATCGTCACGATCGTCGGGTTCCTCACCGCTATCACCGCATTCTTGATCGTCAGAAGCGAGCAATGGCTCTTCGACATCAAGTACGGGTACTGCGTGAGCGGGTGGTGGAAGGCGCGCAGGTTCTGCTGCCCGGTTATGTCCGATGCTCGGACTTTCTCCCTAGGCGCCTCGAGCGAGGCTTGCAGCACTTGGGTCTCATGGGGCGAAGCCTTTGTGGGCACGACGGCCTCTCAAATATCTCAAACCCTGGTTGGCCGCGCCTCCTATCTACTCTTGGCGGTACGCCGCAACGTTTTTACTCACCTAGAGAATCGCTGATCCTCCGCTCCTTAGCTTCTCCTCGCGCTGGTCTCATCTGTCCTTACTATCTATTTGACCGCGTCAACGTCGTTCACCACGCGGAAAGACTCGGGAGTGCTTTCCCCTAATTTTGCTTCCCCGACCGAGAACCATAAAGTCTCGGCGCCACCACCTGATCCTTCCTCAAAACGCAAGGTCCTGTATTACGCCGCCGGAAGTGGTATACCAGAAATTAAAACCATCCTTTCCGGTGTGTGGATCATGTCAGCTGACTCCCGGGCCGGCACAGTTTTTTGACGATTTGTATCGGCAGGCTTTGTTATCCATGGTTACCTCGGAGGTCGCACTCTCTTTACCAAGGCCGTTGGACTGACGTTGTCCGTCGCATCGGGTCTAACCCTCGGAAAGGAAGGTCCTTTTGTGCACATAGCAAGCTGTATCGGAAATATTGTCAGCCGTTACTTTGCCAAGTATGAAAACAATGAAGGTGTGTTATCTGTTAGGTTTACTCTTTTTTGTCTCCGGGCAAACCATAACATAGGCAAGCGACGCGAGGTACTCAGCGCAGCAAGTGCTGCAGGCGTCGCCGTGGCCTTTGGAGCTCCTATCGGCGGCGTCTTGTTCAGCTTGGAAGAAGTGTCTTACTTCTTTCCCCCAAAGGTCGGTAGCACTCATACGTCCTAATCGCCTTTCCTCTGAAGTAACATCCTCCCAGGTCATGTGGCGAAGGTATTTTCCTCAGGCTTGAAGTTACTTCTCCCTAATACCGCGTGTCAGTTTCTTCTGTGCAATGATAGCTGCGATGACGTTGCGCTTCCTCGATCCCTTTGGAACAGGAAAGCTTGTGCTCTTCCAAGTCCACTACGACAAGGTCAGCGAGAGCTTTTGTTTCTCTGCTTCGATGCGATGCTGATAATGTTTCATTGACAGGACTGGCATGCCCTTGAACTTATCCCTTTCCTTCTTCTAGGAGTCTTTGGTGGCGTGTATGGCGCAGTTTTCTCCAAGTTGAACTACCGATGGTGCCGCGACGTTCGGAACAAGACTTGGCTCAAGAAATACCCCATCGCAGAAGTCCTCCTGGTGCGTTCATCTATTTGCTGCACAGTCCAAATACACCTCGAGCTGATCTTGTCTGCAGATCACGGCAATCACGGCAATGCTGAGCTTCGTGAATGGCTATACCCTCATGAGCGGCACAGAGCTCGTTTACAACCTCTTCGCCATGTGTCTCCCGGGCTCACCAAATACCCACGCGGGCCTCTGCGCGCTTGACCCCGGCACGCAAACGTTCCACGTCATGCGCATGATCGCAGTCACGCTGGTCGTAAAGGCTGTCCTCACCGTCGTGACCTTCGGCATCAAAGTCCCCGCAGGAATCTTCATCCCGACCCTTGGCGTCGGCGCCTGCGCCGGCCGCATCGTGGGACTGGCGGTGCAGTACGCCCATTGGCGTTGGCCGACCGCGTCCATATTTTCCTCATGCAAAGCGGATGAGCGGTGCGTTATTCCAGGGCTGTATGCGATGGTTGGCGCAGCAGCCGCATTGTCTGGCGTCACGCGAACGACGGTTTCGCTCGCGGTGATCATGTTCGAGTTGACGGACACCCTCACTTATGCTGGGCCGATCATGCTGGCCGTTCTCGTCGCCAAGACCGTCGCAGATGCCCTCGAACCTAAGGGCATCTACGAACTCGTGATCGAGTGCGTTCCTCCTTTTCCTCAACATTTCCCATTCTCCTGTGTGCTCACGAAAAAAAAAACCCCCCGATTTAGGCTTTCCCAACTCCCGTACCTGAACGCGAAGCGCCAATACTTATGGGGTGGCCTCACCGTCAGCGATGCCGTACGCCCGAGCCTTCTGTTCCTTTCCTCTCGCACAGGTGCTAACTAAAAATATTTTTATTCCTTCGCAGATGGATAGTGAAGTTGAAGTCATCGACGTCGCCCGTTCGAACACAGTGCGCACCCTGCGCGACCAACTCGCAAGTCTTGAAGCGGCAGGCTACGCCAATACGGGCTTCCCGATCATCCGCACAGACGAGAACAGAAGGGCGCAGATGCTCGGCTTTATCGGTGGCAACGAGCTCGAGCATGCTCTCAGTGCGTCTCCGTCTGCCCGCTCGCCCATCTACACGGCTTTTGGCTCTTGTGTTCATTTAATACGATTTTTTTTTCTGTTCAGGCATCGTCGCGGAGGAAGCGGATCATCCTATATCATTCGACCCGAATAACCGGCGGTACCGAACTCTTTCTTCATCAACCATCTCGACCTCGACCTTGATGGAACCCGCCGAGGATCCGTTTGACTTTAGCTTGTACATGGATAAGGTATGGTCTTCCCGCGCAAACTTTCGTCTGAGAATTCTTGCTTAAACCGGGCCACACAGGCTCCGCTAACTATCCGCATCAACTCTCCCCTGGAGCTCGTACAGCAGTTTTTCGTCAAGCTCGGAGCACGATATGTCGTCGTGACCGACTCAAACGGCTACTGTGAGTTTGTTTTCCTTCCATCGATCGGCGGTACGTGAAGTTCTCTAACAATTTTGCAGATGAAGGTGTCATTGACAAAAATGGTTGGCTCGCCTTCCTCGACGAATTAGAGACAAAGGCGCATTGAGCATGAAACTTCTCCCTCCTTACCACAGTGTTGGCCGATGAAATGTTTCCTTTAAAGTTTCTGATATTTCCCCCTTTCCCCACTTTTTTTCACATACCAGTTGTATACCCTACTGATCTAACCCACTGAAACGAAAATCGGACGTTGCTACCCCCCCCCCCAGCAAATCTTCTATTTCCTATACCACTGTTATTACCACAGCTTCAGTCACCATATGATACAGATATGTCTGCTATGATGTAGTGTGGTTCTGTTGCGATCTCTCGCATTAGGCATGTCCTCATTGTACTCCAGAATGTAGAACTGACCGTAGCCTGAACGTTTATCACACGGACTTCCACGAAGACAAATTCCGATTCAGTCCGGATCATACGCTTACGTATTAGATAACGTGCGCGCTGTGGGTTATACAACAATATATCCTATGGATTCATGCCAAATCTTGAAATCTGATTGGCCAGCTGTCACTACCTGTCAGAACTGAATTGGGATAAATTGGCTGTCGAGGTGGCGCACACTTGTGGAAGCAGCCGGCGAAGGTGGGCGATCCGCGTGGCGTCGGCAGCAGAGATTGAGGTGAGACGAGAGCGGACTTGAGGGGCAGAGAGGTCGATGGTGGGGCAAAGAAGGAGCACTGCATGCAAATCAGACTATTCTACCGAAAAATAGTTGTAGAAAACTTTAATGAAAATTTAAACAATTCTAAGCATTTTCTTGTGCAGAAAACACCAAAAAGAAAAGTTTAAATAAATATTTTTAGCAAAAAGAAAAGGATATAAAAATCCGACAATTTGGGTGACAATTGTCAGATTTTTATATCCTTTTCTTTTTGCTAAAAATATTTATTTAAACTTTTCTTTTTGGTGTTTTCTGCACAAGAAAATGCTTAGAATTGTTTAAATTTTCATTAAAGTTTTCTACAACTATTTTTCAGTAGAATAGTCTGATTTGCACGCAGTGGAGGAAGGACGAAGCTTAAGGCCTTAAGGGTCGGAGGCGCACAGATGCCGTCACGTGGCATCACGTGGTCGAAAGTGCCCCCTCCGAAGCCTGAATGCACTTATAACGCCAACATCGTAAACGGCCACGCAGATGCCTCCCCGCCCGAACATACGCGTCTTGCGCGACATCAAGGCGCGCCAAGGTGTCGCAGATAACGAGATTTCGCGCCGCGCATACCTCTACGTTGCACGTAACCAAAGTCTTCCCCCCCAAGTGCGCTACCAGGCGCAGCTCCAGCTGAACACTTTCGGTCGCTACATGCGGCCGACGACGGTCAAAAACAGGTGCACGGCCACTGGACGGGGGCGCGGTGTTATTGGCGAGTTTGGCCTGTGTCGAGTACGTACGGGGCTGATTTTTATACTACTCGAGCTGGCTGTTTGGTGTTCTGATCGAGGCGTTCACAGTACCAGTTTCGGCTAAAGGCACTTGCCGGAGAGCTGCCAGGAGTTCACAAGGCGTCTTGGTAGAGCCATATATGTGGTCTATGGCAATTCTAGGTACGTATCCATCGTACACCGTCCTGACCTTAGTATTGATGACACGCTACCACACGTACATACTTTACAGTATACAGCTCAAGATACGGGCAGTGACATGTCTTTTCTACTAGTGACAATTTCGTAGATGGCTCGGAAGGGGTCATTGACAGGAACGGTTGGCTCGTGCTCCTCAGTGAATTAAAGACGGAGGTAGCCTGAGCCTGAGACCTTCAGCACTTTTACCTGCCCCTCTGGCACTACGATAGTGTCAGTCAGTGGTAGTTTTCATCAAATTTTCTGACACTTTCCCCCACCAACGTAACCTCATCGAAACCATCTCTCTCACCTTCTGTTTCCGGTACCACAGCCTCGGCCACCATGTGACACAGATATGTCTAGTTTTTGCAGTTGTAATCTTCTGCATCAGGCACGTTTAGATTCGATTGTCCATTGTACTCCAGAACATGGGACCAACCGTAACATCCGTGACATCATTTTTGTTCTTGACTTTGACACCCATGACGTTGACATGGAGACAAATACAAATAGAGTCTGACTGAGGATACGCCCACATAGCACGCTCCCTGGCATAGGGGCTACGTTTCTTTGACTCCACTCTTCTGCATGCGGGTCAAGACACGCTCAGGTTCAAGTTTGGGACTCACAGCCTAACTTAGTAGGGACACCAGGACCGCGCAGCCATCAACTGTGTTAGCTGGCATAGAGGATCACGTGTACGTGTCCAGATCACTCGGAAGACCTTTCCGCTCCCGCTCATCCGATCAAGTCACGCACTTTTGTTCTGTCAGCTCTTCGTCAAATACAAATACCTTGAATGATGAGCAGTCGCTGGCATCCATCGGATGTAGTTGGGGAGAGTGGTCGAGAGCGGGGGTGGAGGGGGTCACGGTGGGGTAGATCGGAGGTAGTAGATGGGGTTGGTGCTACTACTAAGTTACTCTGGCGATCCTTCGGAGTCAATACAGCTGTCAGCCACAGCCAGAGGAACGAGTCATGTCACCGGTTATGCTCGTTTGTGATGTGGTATGACTTGATGGGCAGGAGGCTGTATATGCGCCGGCGTTATATACGCTGCTGGGTTCTCTGCCACGTTCTGATTCTCTGATTCACAATACTGGGGCTAATAGCGCACATTGATGGCTCTCGGAATCCTCCAGGGCATATAAAAGGTCGATTGCGCCTCATCCCCGTGTCATAGCAGTATCCCCCTTTCATAGCTAGTACTTACCGACCAGACATGGAAACGACGCCACTGAAGACTGGTGACCCTGGCAGTACTACTATTAGTAATGACAAGAACGGGGACAAGCCTGCGTTCGAACCGAGAAAAGGGAAGGTTCTCGAGCACACCAAGATCGGCGTATGGGACCTATACCAAGAGCGTGACCAGCTTCTGTCATACCTCCCCACTTCGTGGAAGATCGAGGCATACACGGAAATGTGGAACGATCTGCCGTATCTGTGGAAGACCATACGCGACATTGCCTCCGTGGCGTGGCCGATGCTATCGCTCTATCTGGTCCTCACCTTGGTGGGGTCTTTGCTACCTGCTCTAACTTTATGGTACGTGAGGGCTTCTCCGTTCGATGACAACGACGACGGAATTCTCACAGCGTTTTTTCAGGTATTCTGGACAGCTCCTCTCGATCGTGAGTATCGACCCGAACTACGTAGTATTCCTACGGAAATGTTCGTTCTCAAATTGTTTTGTAGGTCAAATCTGCTGTCAGCGGGGCTGCTTTCGACGCTCGTTTCCTCCTTCGGGTAGTCTGTGGACGGGGATTCTGCGCCGCAGCTGGTCACCTCCTTTATTGCGCTTGCATCACTCTGTCCTCCTCCCTCAATAGACGATGCAGGCAATTCTACTCGTCGCACGTTTTCCACGCCGTGGCGCGACTCGATGTCCCCACGTGGGAAGACCCTGCTGTGTCAGCACAGATCAACGCGCTCTTCCCGGGTCCGCGTCAGGAGTTTACTATCTCATGGACAGTAATTCTAACGGTCGTCGACACGGTATCTGCCATCCTCAGAATGTCTTCCCAGACTGCTGTCCTATTCGGCGTTCTGCGAGGGCACAAAGACGGCTTGTTGTTCGCCTTGCTCACGTTCGCCGGCAATTTGGTATCCTACATGAACTATTCAAACTATTACGAATTGTCCAGAAGTAGGAAGTCTTCTGCGTTCTTTATTAACTGAGACTAACTAATCTTTTCAGCTTGGGCTGCTACGACGCGCAATGAAAATTATATCAGGATGGTGGGGCTCAATCGCGTAGTTAATGACCCCAAACATCGCAAAGAAGTCGTCGCAAGTGGTCTCGCCCAATATCTCGTTGCAGGTGAGTTATTCACGCCTTAAACTACGGGACCTTATCAACTCGTCTCGCAGAGCATCGTAGATTAGCTAGCCGGGTAGGGGGCATTGCGGGTGACTTCTGGACAGTCTTTTATGACTCTCACAATGACAACCTATTCCGCCCTGTCCGCATCATTCTGATCCTCCTATGCGAGTTACCCCTGGTAAATTCACCTAATACCATATCTTTGTGCCAGCTAACCTCAGGTTACTTCAGGTCGTTTTCGCTCTCCGAGCAGTGCAGCAGCCGTCAACGATACCGATCTCTCTCGCATCCCTCCATCTGATGCAAGAGGCTTCGGATTTGTTTATGACTCATGTAACAACACTTCTATCACAAACGCGGAATTTCTCCGAGCAACTATTGGACCTGCGAAAGCTCTTGGAAGCTAAGAACATCCCAAACAAGATTGCAGATGGAAATGTTCCCTTTCCCGAGAATCAGCAATCGATCCGTGACGGAATTTCTCTGGAATTCAGGTACGTTGTCTTTCGCCCGCAATTCCTCCAGATCGTTCACGTGGACGACCTCCTTAGGAATGTGGGGTTTAAATATCCTGGAAGTGAAAAGTATGCTCTGCGCGATATATCCTTTAGAGTTGAACAGGGACAGCTTTGTGTAATTGCCTACTACGCACTACTCGAGGCACGGGGTGAACTCACATGGGATTCATCTCACAGGTCATTCTTGGTCCCAACGGATCAGGAAAAAGTACCATTCTCAAACTTATGGCTCGATTATATGACCCCACGGAGGGAACCATCCTCATCGATGGACAGGACGTCAAGACACTGCGGATTGAAGATCTTCGTCGCGCAATGGCAATCTTGTTCCAGGATTATACCCTCTTTCCCCTCACTGTAGGTCTACGCATCCAATGTGCCGTTCCCAGGTGTGCTGACGCCTAGACTTGCAGATTAGAGAAAATATCGCCCTTGGTGATCCTTCTCGCGCACATGATGACGGCGCGATAGAGGAAGCTGCGCGAATGGGCGGGGCGTCCGAAGTCATCGCACGGCTCTCGGATGGCTTTGATACTTATCTTGAGCGTCCCGTGCGAGATCTTTACGAGGGACTTCCAGATGGATCGTCGATCTTCGGAGGCAAGGTCGACAATGATTACCTACGGGGAGTCATGGGGACCCCAACTGACAAGTCGTTGAGTGGTGGAGAAATGCAGAGGATTGCTGTGGCGAGGACGTTCATGCGTTCTATGTCGGAGGAGCAGAAGGTTGGATTGTTGTTGTTTGATGAGCCGAGTGCATCGCTAGATCCGAAGGCTGAGCAAGGTATGACATACATCCCCATGACGTTCGTCCTCATCTATTTTGGAATACTGATGTGGGTCATCGCCGCTGTGTACAGATCTGTTCTCGCGCCTCCGAGATTTGCGAGGGAACAAGACGATGATATTCTCGACGCACCGGTTTGGGGACCTTACACGACACGCCGACCTCATCTTGTGGGTCTTTTTTTTTGGTTCTATTGAATCATGATCACGTTATCCTGACTGGCGAGTGTCACAGACATATGAACGAATCTGTAGTTGTTGAGACGGGGACCCACGAGGAGTTGATGAAACGGGAAGGGTCAGAATATGGCCGCTTGTGGCACATTCAAGCTCAGGCATTTTTGTGAGCGCAACCCCCAGTTCGATGAACCTGATTTCCGGGTGATGATCGCGTTCACCTCTATGTAATCGTACATGGGATATATTTTGCTTTTTTTTTTTTTTCACGGAAGGCTGACACGGTGTTCCTACAATATCCAACTGTATGCCATATTTGAAAGAGGGTTGTGTGTAGATAATGGAATCATCGAAGCCGAGTCCCAATATTAATGCTGCGCTCGACGGCTAGTGACATGTGACAAACTCAAAACGCGTAAAATGGAACGCCTCGGCTCGGAGCGGAACGGAGGCACGTTGATTCGCACCATGGAAAGATTCTCGTAACGCGCTGTGCTCCACGCGGAACGAGAACAAGTTCCTGGCGGCTGATATCAGTTTTGCTCGTCTCGTAATGGTTTAGATTCCAGCCCAAGATACGGCGCCCGCGCCCGGCGACATCTTTCTCCGAAGGAGCATCCACCAAGGGTGTTCCCACCGCAGCTCTTAGTAAGAGAGCACACGCCCTGCCACCAACGTAAGTTGAGCGAAAGCCATAGACTCGGACGGAGCGAGCGCTGTAGTGTAGTTGGGCGTCGTACACGATCAAAATGGACCGCGGACCGACACCAACAGGGAAATTGAACTGCATACACTGCTGCTCCCAGGTATGTCGTATGCAACGTCATTGCCTGTGGATCTGACTCGACGCGTGATCGTATCAATGGCTTTGGTCAGTGTCCACCCTGCTCTTTACAACATCCGCTATCGAGGAGAACGCAGTCCATCGGTGAGGGCGAGGCAACCAAAAATGATGAGTTCCGCCGAGCTGCGCTGCGTGATGATCGCATTTCGAAAGGGGATGACAACACTGGAGGAAGTTCCCATACCTTGTTCGAATGTAGCCCGATAGTGCCTTCGTAGGAGGGTTGTTTTCCTCCTGAATATCTCCCAGCCATGACCTGTGAAGGGCGCCCTCGCAGTCGTAGCTATTCTATAAGTCTATTTTGGCACCAGCAGAAAGGATGGAGAGGTACTCGTAGCCACGAGGGAGGTTGATAAGCCGAGGTCGGGCTTAGCATCGACCAATGCGGTGCTTATAGGCTGTATCCGAGAAAAATCCAAGCGCAGCTAATTTAATCCAGGGAATGAGTGAATCGTGTTTAGGTGTACGTGGTACGTTATCCCACGGCTACGGCTAAGGCACTAGGAAATGATGCATGGAATGCATGCAACTCGTGATAATTACCAGTCAAATCTTGATCGCCTTGCAGCTTCCTGTGTCATTGATGTTGATATGCATGAGACGTTAGGTTAATCCGGGCCGTGAGCTGGATGTTCTGGCGCTTGTGCAAGTGCATGGGACGCGTTCAACGCGTTTTAAGTATGGTTCCCAACTTTCCAACCGTGATCGCGCGATCCTCTCTCTTCTTCCCACACCTCTCCCTTTGCTCTCACGTACTCCTGAAGTATGAGGAAGAACCGTCGCCGCTCACGGAGGGGACGGGCGAGTACCTTCGACCCACAAGATGAAACGCTCGTCGAGCATCGCAAACTCGGCGTGTGGGACCTCTACGTCGAACGCGACCCAAAACTGTCATATTTTCCTTCATCATGGAGGATAGAGGAGTACATGGGGCTATTAAACGACTTGCCTTACCTGTGGAGAACCATCCGCGATGTGGGGACCGTGGCGGGGCCGCTGCTGTTTCTCTACGTGGCCTTCACCCTGGTCAAGTCTTTGATTCCAGCCCTGAACCTATGGTACGTTGGGTGCATTTGTCACCCCTCTATTTGGTACATATAGGGCAACTGATAGCTTTATAGGTTCTCCGGGCAACTCCTCAACATCGTGAGTGCAAATCGAGCACTAGCTCCCATATATACCCCGCGTTGAGCCCTTGTTCTGTCCTCTCGCAGGTTCAGGTCGCTGTTGACGAGCGCACCGTGGACACACACCTTCTCATACAAATAGCAGGTGGACGCACTCTCTGTGCCGCGGCCGAACACCTTCTCGACGACGCCTCGTGGAGAGTCTCAACAGCTCTCAACGGGCGTATCAAGCGGTTTTATACCACGCACATCTTCCGCTCCATGGCACGCCTCGACGTACCTACCTGGGACGACCCCGTGGTGGCTTCACATATCGAAGCCGTATTACCCAGGGACTCGACAACCATCGCGTGGGCAGCCATTACGGCCATAGTCCAGACTGGGTCCACCTTTTTGAGGCTTTTTTCTCAAACGGCTGTCCTCATGAGCGTTCTACGGGAGCAGAAAGGCGGATTTTTGATTTCCATGCTCTCGTTCGCCAGTGACGCCGTTACCTACTTCAATATCTCTTTGGATGGAGGTATTGGCCCAGGTAAGAACCGTCGTCTTCTTACTCCCTTGAGTTCTCCTTAGATTATCCTTAGTTTGGGCCGCTACCACGCGCGATAATGACTACATCAGGATGGAGGGACTCAAGCGCATGGTGAGCAGGCCGAAACATCGCAAGGAACTCGTTGCAGGCGGCCTTGCGGAATGCCTTACCACAGGCACGTCCAACTCGTTCTAACGTCAAGAGCCGCGCCAACCTTTTTTTAGAATATAGCAACCTTGTTGAGCGGTTAGGGAACCGCGCAAGTGACTTTTGGTCTGCGTATATGCACAGTCAGAGGGACCGGGTCTTCCGACCTGTGCGCCTCCTCAAGCTCCCTTTGCTTGAACTACCGCAGGCGCGTCTGCCACGAACCGTATTTTGCTTACGTTGATCCTCATGTCGCTTCAGATCGTCTTTACCCTTCGAGCGGTCCAGCAGCCATCGTCGATACCGGTCTCCCTGGCCTCTCTCCATCTTGTGCAACGAACATCAAGTTTGTTTATGGACAACTTCAGGACGCTCCTCGGCCAAACTTGGAACGTATCCGAGCGATTGATGGCCTTGCGAAAGCTGTATGAGGCCGAAAATATAGTGAATCAAGTCGCCGATGGAAACATTCCCTATCCGGAGAACGAGAAATCAACACGTGACGGGATATCACTGGAGTTCAGGTATTTTTTGTATGTTGGTTGGTTGATCCCCGGCCACGCTGATTCGGTAACCATAGAGATGTCTCGTTCCGATATCCTGGCAGTGAAGAATATGCTCTGCGGAACATATCTTTCAAAGTAGGGCCCGGCCAGCTCTGTGTATGTCTCTAATTCTGGCACAGAACTTGTCTTATGTTTCGATAGGTCATCCTCGGCTCGAACGGATCCGGAAAGAGCACGATCCTCAAACTTGTTGCTCGCATTTATGACCCAACTGAAGGAACCATTCTCATCGACGGACAAGATATCAAGATGTTGCGTCTAGCGGATCTCCGCCGCGCAATGGCGATCTTGTTCCAGGACTATACCCACTTCCCACTCTCCGTGAGCCATGCGTTCACATCTTCCCCCTTGTCCAGAAATTCAAGACATATTTCGATCACAGATTCGAGAAAACATTGCCCTCGGCGACCCCACACGGATGGACGATGACGCAGCGATCGAGCGAGCAGCCCACATGGGAGGCGCGTCCGAGCTCATCGCGAAACTCCCAGAGGGCTTTGACACTTATCTTGAGCGGCCCGTCCGCGATCTCTTCTCGGGGCTGCCGGATGAGACGAGGGATCTATTCGGGCGAAAGGTCGACGGTGGACGCTTGCGGCGCTACGTAGATACCCCGGCCGACCACGGCTTAAGTGGAGGGCAAATGCAACGACTCGCCGTCGCACGAACATTCATGCGCTCTTCGTCGGCGGAGCAATGCGTCGGATTGTTGTTGTTTGATGAGCCGAGCGCATCGCTGGATCCCACCGCTGAACATGGTACGGCGTACCCTCCACGATGCTCGTCTCCCACGACATTAACACTCAAACCGTCATCTGTTTAGATCTTTTCTCACGTCTCCGAGAGTTGCGAGGAAACAAGACGATGATATTTTCGACGCATAGGTTTGGAAACCTTACCCGACATGCTGATCTCATATTGTATGTTTTGTCTGCTCTCTTTGCGTGTGTCGATCCAGTTTGATAAACGATGACAGATACATGAATGACTCTACGATTATCGAAACGGGCACTCACGAGGGCTTATTGAAGAGCGAGGGTTCTGATTATGCTCGGCTTTGGCGTATGCAAGCCGAAGCTTTCTTATGACCGCTGGCTGTGGTATATGAGTACTCTTCTAGAGATTATGACAATACTGTGTACTGACTGACACTGGCTCCCACAACGGACCCTTTTTTGGCTTCCGTTTGCGTTCGCCTAAGGTAGGGCTCACAAGGTTTCATCCAACGTCACGTGATAAAGGTGACAAAATGCGTGACAAACACAAATCTTTGAATTACTTTCCAAAGAAAATAAAAAATAAAAATAAAAAGGCCATGGCACAAAGTTAGATAATTAGATTTAAGTCATTTGTGCCGTGGCCGATTTTTAATAAAAAATCTATTGAAGAAGTAATTCAAAAAGTTGTGTCTCCAACGGCGGATGCATGATGCTTTGCGGGTGGATCCGTTTGAAAATTTGAGTTCCGACGGCATGACATGGCATGGTCATATCACATGACTACGTGGTGGGCAAAAAATGTTTGGCACCATGCGGAATCGAACCGACAGACCCCATCTGCTCGCTCATGTAAGCAAAGTAGTGTAGCCACTACACCATTGGCTCTAACCTTACTATTTTTTTAATGATACTTGACCAGTTGCTATGGATCAGATGCGAAATTTTCACAATACAGTGGGGGGAAAAGGGAACTTTATTAGGAACAGTCTGATATTTGGTTGATCAATGATTGGACCAGTACTCAACCAGAGGTCGTAGATGTACCCTATCTTATCACACATGACACCAACAAGGTTCAGCCACCCGGACATTGAAATAGATCGGCCATGGAGATGTAACACAGTGTCACACTCACGTGACGTTGGATAACCTACCTTAATAACCATCGTACGTGGTTCCAAATGTGGCTCTGTTACTCTGTATAGTGACGAGATGCTGGCGTTTCCTTGGCTGGTGACTAGAAACGCCGTAGGGTGAATCCATCCTGGATTTGTTCTGCGGGCAGGGAAAGAAGAGTATGTAGATTGGCAATTGTCCCCACCAATCATTCCCTCTCTCCTTCGCGATGCCACTATCCGTCGGGTCTGCAACACTTGGTACTGTATAGGAATTTGAACGTCTTGGCGTCGTGCGCGGTCGTGTTTCGTACCAAACGCTCGTGTTTGACTGCGAGTGGAAGGTCCACCGTGACTGCTGGCTGTGGGTGTCGTCGCTGCTGTGGAGGAATTGGGTATTGCATGCTACATTGCTGTGGGTGCAGTCGCTGCGCTGGCTTCTCCCGCCACAGAAGGTGAGTTAGGAATAGGAGGATCGACTCGGAGCTCGTTTGGCCCGCGCGCAAAACTCTGAAATTAGCCGAAATTGTCGTTTTATCATTGTTTCATTTCCTCGGACTTGGGGCTGTTGAACTAGCCTGTTGATGCGACGAAGCCATGCATGCGTTTCAAGTTAAATGCACTTCTTGTCGCGTCTTCAAGTTGCGGCGCCAATCCCGGCCTACACCGAAATGGTTTGTGATCTCCCGCGTCTTTGGTTGTCCTGCCCCTCTCGGCTATCTTTCGCGGTGTGCTCCGTCGTGCATCCGGGATTGGCACGGATGTAGTGCGGGGGGGTTTCCACAGTTTATTGATCATAGAATCCCAAAAGGGACGCTGCCTATTGTCAAAGTAACGTAATCACGGGGACTATGCCAAGGAAAACAATACTCCACGAGTGGGCGATCGCATCATGTTTGGAAACGAGAGTGCACAGCCAGATCTTGGTTGCTGACTGGGAATTGTGGAGGTGCGTCGTTGAACTCGCGCGTTCACTATGGAAAACCTGAATGACGGGGCATATGAGGGATGATGTTCGCCGAGATCCCGTGTTTCAACTTTGGAAGGGTGGATGGTGTAGTGGGTAGCGACCACCAAGGCACCACTGGCACTTCCTCGCGGCCAGGGCGCAACTCCTTATAAGTTACGGCGAACAAAACCGGATTTCCCCAAATTTAGCTGGCAACCTCGGGGTCGCTCACTGCCATCTGCATCAATTCTCGGCGATCAAGCTGCAAGGAGCTCGAAGCTCAGGAATCAAGTTGATGAGACCTTGCCAACCAGACTGAGTCGCATTCCCAGTCACGCTGGGGAGAAGCCAATTCGATTGTGTCCACGACATGAAAGTACTAATGACACCCTTTGTGTTCCATTCCGCGCCGGCACCCCTGCCCCTGTCCATCCACCAATACATTGAGGTAACAATGAAAGACCAGAATGACCTCGCAGCTGACCCATTTCTGTGGAGCCGGGCAGGCTTGGTTCCTGACCACAAAACGGTGATGTACGGTGTAGTTGGCAGTAAACAAGCCGCTAGCTGCCAAAAACCAAAAACTGGAGCTCTGGAGCTCTAGACCTCGACCATGAAGCGTCTGATCTGCGCAATGAAATGGGAAATGTGTTAGAGAAGCACTACGATAAGTTAAATCATCATACCCCATTGCCACTCCATTACCTCAGCCTCCGTCGCGGCCATGTCCTTCTGTTTTCCCTACTAGGTAATTGCCTTCCGAGAGACTGCTACTTGCTTTACGTAGAGGTGTCAGCCGTTGGGAGCTGCATGGTCAATTCGCCAAGGCCAGACACTCCAAGCAGTATGTGGTTAGCGTGTCACGTATTCTAGTGAAGGATCAGAAGATTCCACAGGGGTGAAATTCCCGGAAAGAAGAAGAAATATACGTATCCCACACGCCCGAAACGGTTTCGGGTGAGGAGGTCTGGCTTGTATGCTTCTTTTTGGCGATGGTTCGTTGATCTCAGAGGCCGTATATCCGTGGGAACATTCACGGCACGGCAATTCTTTCGGCTACTGTAGAGGTTCAAGTTCATCAAGTTAACTCCTTCCTTGTGCATGAGGACTCAGTCTGAGGTCCACCCATGCTAGCACCACCATTTCCCCCCCTCCCCTTCCTACACCCTCTGGGTCCTGACGGGAATAGATTGCTGTGGTGCTGGTACAACAACCGTACTGGCGTCTCACAAGGGACATACAGTTTGCTTGTCCGATTTCCCGCTATGCCCGCCGCGCGCTCTGCTGCCAACATCCGTCAGTTCTCGCCGCCAGCACAACGTGTCTGTTGCCTTGTGCAGCCCCTGTCACTTGATCCTCTATATTAGGCCATTATCAGGCGACTGCTAGCCGGTAGCCAGTCAATGGACCTCTTTCCTTATTGATTTTTATTATTATGCAAATTTTCCTAGGACGCCATTCCTGCCCTCAATGCCACGACAAACCCAAGTTGCGAAAGTTTGCGCCTGGACCCCAGTCTTGCACGGCAAGTTACAAGTAAGCATGTCTTTTGAATTGCATCTGAGATTCAGTAATCACAATTTCAGTTCTCCAGGCCTCTCCCGTCAGAGTACGATCGTAAGATAATTGCAGGTACCAGATGGGTGCCCTTCACATTGAAGTACCAGGAACGCTCAGATGACAGTACTAGGATCGTTATTTTATAAGCCTTTCTGTTCTCACCCGAAGGACCAACTCTTCACCTCAGCAATCCCCTCCCCTGGAATATGGGACCATCTATGAACTCCGTCAGCAAAAACGAAAATGACAGAGCACACCTCCGAGCTTCAATTTGCACCATTGGATCTCACCGAGTCGGTTTTTCCTTTACTTACTAGTTTAATAACTTCTAGTAATTGAATCACTAGTTGCAGACATCAATTTTCTCTTCGTCGGAGGGCCATAGAAACCATCAACGACTAGTAGGGCACCTTTATGCCGACTTATTGTCCACCAGTCTACCTGAAGATCACAGCAATTGTATACACCCACAAACAACCACATATGGGGGGCCGCCCATTGAACCCCCTTTCTACACCGAGCGTTTAACGGGCTGGGGGAGCGAAATTTCATACCAAGTTCCTCAGCATGCGGTGCTGTCGAACGGGGTTTTCCAACAGACTCTTCCCCTCGGTCCTCCCATGCAAATGACCTATGCCCTGGGATACGACGTATTGGGGTGGCACACCGCGGAGGCTTCACATGGGCCGCCGCAATAGGATTCTCAGGTGAAGTGTCGTTCCATATCCGACCCCAGCAGTTGCTTATGGTGCTCATTGGCGACGCAGGAGGCCCAAGGCTTCTTGGGTGATCCTATCGACCTCATGGAGCCTCTTGGTCACGGTGTCATGTCCCTACCTACACGCGATGTAGTCGTCAACACCTCTCCGATTTTGAAAAGTCGCGTGCGCGACTGGCCTTGCCCCGCATCGGGCTGCGTATCATCATTCGGTCGTCGACAAGATCGAAATAGACACATTTTGATCCATCTCCCGTATTGGATCCATTGCCCATATCCGGGCTGTTCTTGGAGGGGTGACCGCCCCAATCTCTTCAGGATTCACTGGGACCGTGACAGTAACCATCCATCCAGTAGCCGGGATTTGGACGAGCGCCAATTCAGGACATATGACCCATGGCCATTAGTAGGGAAGATAGAGAAGGGGTCTCTTTCCATTCGCGACGCGAAAGCGTATGCCATATCAATGGTGCGAAAAAAGGCCTCAGACGTCGGTAAGCCGGAATTATGCGAAAATCCCTGGGGTCGTAAGGGAAGGAGCGGGTAGTCCCCCCGAGCACTCTTGTTGGGGGCCTACTACTTCGAACATGAAAAATAGAAACTACGATTGGAATATGCAGTCTTCCGTCTTCCTCTGCACAGCAGTGTTTTCTTGTCATCCCTCGTTTTACCTCGCCCCCATAAAACCATAATCTGTATATAGTCCCCCAAATTCACTTGGATGCCAAATTGGTCAGATTGCATGTGCGAGGCGAGGAATGGGCGGGGTCATATGTTCATTTTCTCCTGGCTCAGGGGTCCCACAAGGTCACAGCCATGGTAAGCTTTGACGTCCAAAGTTCGATTTTTCTCATACTACTGTAGAGGTTTTCATTTCAGTTTTTGGTGTTCCATCATAGAGAAATTCCGTGGTTATCGGTACTCGGCAATACAAATTATACAAGTTGAGGAGGCTTCTCGATAGCCACCATCACGATCATCATATCCGGTACACACCGCCGGCGCGGTCTTCCATGGCAGTGACGACCTCTTTGGTCATTGTCCTAGTAGTGGTAGACCCCATTCGTCGAGTGAAATCCACAATGTGACCTGACGGCTAGCTGCTTTCGAATGCACGCCGCTCATCACCACTCTTGTTTGTGTCCAGAGACGTCATTCATGATGATCTCCAGCCATATCCCTTTTTGTACATACTCTGTGTATCATCACTGCTACAGTCGTATTACATGAGAAGAGACGCGACGTAACCACGGACCACCGCCAGTGGACATACAAACGGCTGGTGTAGACACCGACCGACTGACCGTTCAACGTTCAACGTTCAACGTTGACCGCTGACCGTGAGTAGCCCGTGACACTCGCCACTCACGCAAAGGTTGTTGACATCCCCTTACTCAGGCTGCGAATCATCGTCACCGAAAGCCCAGAAAAGAACTCTTCAGAATTTCACGTGAACACTCCAGGGAAATACATTTTAGATCCACCAGCCGACATAATGGCCATGATGCCAATAACGGATTTTTCTGCACAGCTTTGAGGCGGTGAAGACACGAAGAACCTCAAAAGGCGCCATTCATTACGTGACACAAGGGCTGGGCCAACTTGAACATGGAAATGAGACATCATCTTGCCAGCTCTCTCAGGCTTGTCACCCAGAGGGGTTGGTCATGGTGTCCCATGAACTGTTACCTGGGCTCGCTATTGCCGGGCTCTGTAAAGTGTAAAAGGGGGCCCCATGCGGCAATTAGATACGGCACCACTGTAGTACTGCATGCCCCACGTCTTGGCTTGGCGTACCTAACACTTCCTTGGACGGCTCAAGTCTGCTTTTTCGAGAACTCCGGCGACGAGCGGCAGCCATTCAGACGTAATACTAGTCACAGTAGTAGGGTGATACTGTGGGAGGCCCTGACATCGAACTGGACCAGCTCATTTCTCCACAACTCAATAGCTATAATCTAGTAACCTGCATATAAGTGTATTCGCATTCTTTTCTGATGACGATACCCCCTGGTATTTGTTCGGGCAGGTACCCCGTCCGGACTCCAGACACGTCAACTCTTTCTATTGTAGCTTGGGGATAGAACTTTCTTATC
>Ga0307512_10000287_pt1 | contig 73230 bp, 76 predicted proteins | sample 14_EM_MG_FD_200267 | JGI IMG/M metagenome (GOLD analysis project Ga0307512, IMG submission 200267) | Populus trichocarpa ectomycorrhiza microbial communities from riparian zone in the Pacific Northwest, United States - 14_EM | ecosystem: Host-associated > Plants > Roots > Unclassified | place... | reverse complement strand
ATTTGGGGGGCAGTATTCTCAATTGTTGACTCCATGGTGTCGCGTGTCGGAAAAAGGGGTAAAACTCGTCAACTCGTAATCCCGTGAGCGAAACGTATCCGTTTACTGAAAAGCGATAATAGTGTAAGGGCACGTATGCCTGCGTTCGGCCTCGTAGGTATACGTATGGTATTTATTGGAATACGGTTGCAAACGTGGATGCGAGTGATAGTAGATGTAGATGTGTCTAGGTAAGATTATCGCTAGAGATCTAAGGCTCGCGGCGAGCCGACTATATAGAATGGCCGTTACCCGGCCCGCGTCACGTGCCGCCATTACACATGGTCAAATTGCCGCCGCAAGGGAGGTATGCAATTCGACAAGTCGGTTGGGCGACGGGTCGCGTCTGATTCTCCGTCAGAGGGCGCGAGGTTACGTCAGAGCCGTCAGAGCCGTCCGGAACACCCGGGTGTTTCAGCTAGAAACTGGAGTTGTTGCTGATGCAGGACTATACGGAGTTAGGATTGGAGAACATGGGAAACGGAGCCTGATTTGCAACCTTGGATGAGATACAACCGCACCAAATCGCCTTAAAATCAAGAGTCATTCTGGAAGGTTAGGGTCAGATGTTAAGCAAATACCTATCCACGACAGTGAGATCGGATTCAGTGCATATCATCCATGAAGTCCTGGTACGAAACATAGACGGCAACTTTCACCAAGTCAAAGAACTGATCGACTGCGGTGCAACGAGCATGTCTTCATCACGCAGCCTACTCAGGAATCTCGAATTCCCCCACCAACCAGGATTGACATCTACCCTTGTGTCAATGGCTAGGTGATGATGTCCGCAAAGGAGAGCCGAAAGGCAAGTCTCTTGGTTCAGTATTGTGAACACCTTACCCTGCTTGACAAATAGGCGGTTTTAGCCGTCCCAATGAAGGCATACAACCAAGTCCTGGGCTTACCATGGTTTAAGGCGAGGAACCCGGAAATCGACTGGGCCAAAGGTTGAATGACAGCCCTGCCAACGCCAAATGGACAGCAACGGGTTCAGATTCCAGAAGTGGATCGCATATGCACTCTACCGGAACGCTGTGAGGAAAATACAAATGATGAGCCTCCCCCGGATATTCAACATCTTGGGACTACCTCATTCGGTCATCCCTCAGTTAGCGAGGAAGTGGTCGAGACATTCTCCATACGACTTGGAGATTGTCAGGGTTGGTGGGAGCAACTTTGTAAGGCATCCCCGAAGGTGAGAGAAACCCCAGGATGCGGAATGCGCAAGCAGGGGGAGCGGGGGAGGTTGCGGCAGAAGAGTGACACAGTGATGGTGCTTAGATGACTGCTACCGGCTGTCCGGGACAGGAAGGGAGGAACTGGAGAATGGTGGTGCTATATTCCGGCGAACCGTCTGATCGAGCTATCCCGGGACCCCTACCCATCCCCACTCTGCCAAATACGCTACAATGCAAACAAGGCTAATGAGAATAGGAACAGACACATATAGCGTGGAGATGGTAACAACAGATGATGGGGGTCGCGTCTGAGCGCAATATCAGGAATTCTTGGATGTCTTCAGCACAGAAAAGGCGGAGACACTGCCACCACTCAGGCAACTTAACCACGTGATCAACCTGGAACCGGACTACAAACTACAATCTGGGCGGATTTACAAGCTCCTAGAGTTCTGATTGAAGAGGTTTAAGGCCTACATCGAAATGAACTTGGCGCTCGACTTCATTGAACGGCCATCATACTCGGCCGCAACCCCGATTCTATTTGCAAAGAACCATGGCGGAGGACTATGGTTTTGTGTTGACAATTGAGCTCTCAACCTAGGCACGGGGAAGGATAAATACCCCCTTCCTCTAATGTTGAAATTAATTGATCGAGTGCGCGACGCCCGTATCGTCAGCAAAGTGGAACTCCGGAACTCCTACCACCTCATGCGAATCAAAGACCTCAATGAGTTCAAGACTGCATTCGGAACGTGCGATGATCAGTTCGAAAACTGAGTTATGCACTTCGGGTTGACTAATCCACCGACGACGTTTCAGGAGTACATTAACAATAGTCTATGGTCTTATATGGACAACTTCACTTTGTGTTTCCTGGGCGATATACTCATATACTCGACCAATGAAAAGCAGCACGAAAACAACATCCAAAAAGTGCTGCAACAACAACACGAATTAGGACTCTATTGCAAAGCCGAAAAGTGCCAATTCGGAGTTTGTGAAGTTGGCTTCCTCCTATCTGTCATCGATTTGGATGCAATCGGCGTGGAGTTAGAGTTCATATCCATGATCCAAGACTGGCTTACTCCGGAATCAGTCCGGGCCATGTAAGTGCTTGTTGGTTTCACCAACTTGTACCGGAGATTCATTCACAAATATGCAAAGGTGACGGCTCCCATATCTAACTTGCTAAAGACAAAATAATGTCGGAAGTGGGAATGCAATCGGGATGCCGAACTGGCATTTGAAAATCTCCAAAAGGCCCTTACGGAAGCACTGATCCTCCAGCATATCAACCTGCAATGACCGATCATTCTGCATACTGATGCAAGCGGCTTTGCAATCGCCAGCAGCTTTAACCAGTACGACGGATTCGGGATTCTTTGGCTGTTCAATTTCTACCCTCGACTATGCTCACCCGCCGAACAGAACTACGACACGTATGATCGGGAGCTCTGGTCGATTGTCGAGAAAATGAGACACTGGAGACACCATCTCGAGGGAACTCATCGCAACGTCCTGATCAAGTGCGACCACCAGATTCTCAAATATCTCCAAACCTCCAAAGTGCTCTCCCGAAGACGACCCAGGTGGGCGGAAATCCTATCCTCTTACGACTTGGTCAACAAACACTTGAACCGAGAGAAGAACCAGGCAGATGCACCATCAAAAAGATCCGACTACAAGATAGGTTGCAAGAGACCGACCAAGCGACTACTGTCAACTGTGGCAGCTACTACCGTTGAACCGTATGATGACCTCCTTGAAGCAATCGAAACACCCCAGGCCATCGACACTTTGGCTGCCAATGTTAAACACAGGATTGTTGGCACTCAAATCGTCGATATCCCTGACCTGCAAAGGCTAGACAAATTCGAGGAAGAATCGAGCAATGAACGGAATGTAACCGCAGGAGGTCTCACCTACCAAGGACGAATCTATCTACCAAAGCATGACCTACTGCCCAACATGGTCAGAAGCCTTTTCCACAACAACCCAGAATCCGGTCACTTCGGAGCTCTCAAAACTGCCAAGTTAGCGTCACGGGATTTCCACTGGCCCGCAATGGACACCACCATATGAAAATACATTGCGGGATGCGAAACACGCCAACGAATGAAGGCACCACGGCACGCCCATCACGGTACTGACATACCACTAGCACCACCGTCTTGGCCTTGGGATTGAGTGACCATGCACTTCATCATGGACCACCCTCAGTCAACCACCACCAGGTATACGGGAACATTGCTAATCATCGATCCATCCACCAAAGTCGCAATCTACCTCAATTGCAGGAAGGCTATCAACTCACCAGAGCTGGTACGAATGTTTTCTGAGCATGTAATCTGCAAATACGGTGTACCAGACACCATTGTTACCGATCGCGGAGAGGAGTTTCCCAGCCGATCCTGCAATCGAGTTCCCTCTCACATAAATATTTACCATCGGCTGTCGACCGCCTTCTGTCCACAGACCGATGGCCAGACGGAACGGCACTACCAGATCATGGAACAGTACTTACCAGCCTTCCCCAACTACGAGCAGGATGACTGGGTAGAACTGTTACCTTTGCCAGAGTGTGCTTACAACTATTCAGTCCATCATTCAACGCGGATGACGCCATTCTGGGCCAACTACCACGACCCCCAGCCAATGCCGTTCAAGTCACCGAAAATCTGATTGAATGTGAGGTCGGAAATACTGGCGGATGCAAAGGTATCGGGACTGGAAGAGACTCATTGGCTTCTCCGGGAGAGCTTGTTGGTGGCACAGGTAGAGCAATCTGAATATGCTGGCAGAAAGGACGTGACCTTCGAAGTCGGGAACAAAGTTTGTCTCTCCGTTGGACACTTCCGAAGGACCAGACCATGAAAGAAGCTCGACTTCAAGAGCACTGGACCATATACCATAACTAAGATCATCAAAAGTAATGCTTATAAATGAGACTTCCCGAAAACAATGCAGAATCACAACGTTTTTCATGTGTCACAGCTCGATCACTACACAACCCCGGTCATTGGACAACCATCCTCGGAACCATATCCGGTAATTTTGGACGATTCGGAGCAATGGGAAGTCAAACAGATAATCGACTCTTTGCAACGTTAACGGAATCTACACTACCCTATTCAGTGGGCCGGTTAAAACCACATATGCACAAGTTGGGAGACGCTTGAAAACCTCGAGAATGCTATTGAACTAATCTAGAAGTTCCAGCGGAACCACCCGAACAGGATGCGGATATGATGGGAGTTGTATCTTGGAAGTGGAGTAATTGACGGAATCAAGATATGGAGGCTTAGGTCATTTGGGCATTGCATTCTTGCATTTGGTTTGTTGGGATCCGGTGCAGTACAAATGCCATCGGCAGGGGATTTACCACGTCCGGAAATGCAGCCAATTGGAGGTGGAGTTTCCCAGTGCACCGGAAGGTCACCCTGGACAGTACTGCTCAGTCGTGGGACTTATGAGACTGTACAAGCTTCTATGCACGTTGTTTCCTTATTTCCTTGTTGTTTACTTGTACTTGGGAGCCAGGGAGTTCTACTCTACAAGAGGGGGATGATGTAACGGCATTTTCAAGTATGCGTGGGTAGGGTTGCCGGACGGTCACGTGAGGTATCCAGTGGTGGGTCATCGCCAACCGTATATTGACATCGCGGCCGAGACTTAGATCCGTACTAAATATCCTGCCACTTACTTCTACACTGAATCTCAATGACTCCCGTGTGCAACCGTATACCACACAATATCTCAATGATGCCGAGCACGGTCGTACGCGCCCATACACACAGATGGAGATTGCGAAGCCAGTTCAACCAGTAAGCTTTTACCCCTGCACATAGCTTTCCTACCAAATTACCATATAGAAATCGCGTTCCGTCAAAGAAATGGTAACAGCTCCTTCGACCCCGTAGTCGTACAAAACCACATAGATTTTTTTGATGACGCATTTCGACTACAAGCAATGTCTACCTACCTTGTCACGTGTCAACTTTTCTGGGTTTCAGTGACTAAATTGTGAGACGGGATGATTCGTCAGTGTGTGTGTAAGGGTCGATATGTAGTAGACTCCAATTCAAGTTGATTGACGAACAATGAACACATATATGGTGCTGCCTGTTACTGTTAAATAATCGAACAAAACCTACATTTGAGAAAAGATTTACTAACAAGGTTTAAGTCAGTAATGTCATACGACTCAAAAGAGGGAGCAGTCAAAGCACATCTGGAACCAGGATAAATGTTACCCGTTTGTCTGCATTGATCCATGCAGCCAACTGTGCAACTCTTTGCTCAGACCTCCCATACATGGTCGGAGGATTGACAATTGCGTATGGTACATCATGGAAATCGAGAAGAATCACCTGAACAAGGAATGCTGAGAAAGTCGGGCTATGTATTACTAGAACAAGTGGATGGATTTGTATCCGGTAAATTGCCAGCCAAACGAGCTGAAATGCGATGCGCCAATGTCATTCATCATCCAGATGATGTGCATGGTGGTTGCTCAGAAACTGAGATGTCTGAAAGATTGGGGATTCAGATTACAACACATAGAAATGGTATACTGGCAGCCGTTGAAGACTGTATCCATTTTATGTACAATTGTTGGGTATACAATGACTGTTAGTATGTCTCTGAGATGAGCTTACAGGTGAGTGTCAACAGAACGTCAACGATTTTTAGTCCTAGTTAATCAGCAATCAAATAGCTGGATAGTCGCATCCATCAAAACGAGAAGTATTTGCAGTCTCAATAGGTATCATGGCAAGCGACACACTCCTTGCCCCGTCATTGAAATGAGCGTCAGAGGAGCATCCACAATTTCAGGTCTTGCATCCTGGATTATCACTGGGATGTGCAACGGCATTTAGCCACAATCATGATGGTGACGGCCTTCATGGTCAAATATGCTAGGGACGAGATCGCTTCTACCTGCTATTGATGAGCGTCAACAGCGAGTCATCGATTTTTGATCTTCCTCCTTGGAAAAGCTTGGGGTGATGGAAGGGCATTAACCCATGATCATTCAATTGGCGGCCTTCGTGGGCAAAAAAGCTATGAAAGTTGTCGCCACTACATCCTATAAATCGGTGTCAGTGGAGTGGCAACTATTTGTGGGATTGCATTATGGAAAATCCAGAGGGTTTCTCTTCAACATTGACTCATAATCGACCTATAGCCCACCTTTCTAGACAACATGGGTTGCTGCAACATGGCAACTATGTTCTAAAAAGGATTGTCACCGGACGGTCAATGACTATTGGCGTTGCATCATCGACAATGCAAGTGCTGTGTGGCAACATTAAGCCACGGTACAACATTCGGCCACATTGCTAGGCAAAATTGGTTGGGATCAAGACGGTATGAGGTCCCAGCAATGCGCGTCAACAGATTGTCAATGACTTCTGGCCTTGCTTCTTGGACAATGCAAGGGCTGTGCGGCGACATTAACTCATAATCGATCTATCAGTCGCCTATTAAGTCAATAATGCTGTCAACGACATCATGAGTATGCTCTAAAAACATACATCAATGGAATGTCAACAATTATGGGCTTTGATTCTTGGAAAATCAAGAGGATATGCGACTACATTGATTCATAATCGATGTATCTGCTGGGGTCCAGGCAAAATTGCTTACAACATGATAGTCACCATGTCCCAAACAGAGCTTCAACGGAGCGTCAACCATTTTGGGGCTTGCATTGAGCATAATCTAACAGCGATGGAACGCAGATAACCCACAATGCATTCATCGGCATTGTTCATTGGCAAAAATGTTAGTGAATATATGGAGTCTGCCTCCTTCAATTGAGTGCCCACAGAGCGTCAACAGTTTCTGTGCAGGCTCAGAACTCTACACAGCAATGAACTGCATTGTGCTGTGCTTAAATCAAGTTTCACGCGGTCAGTCTTTGCAATCTGATCCTGGAATCAACTTCAGAAATATGCAGGCAATGTTGTACTGATCAGATCTTCCCACACGGAGATGTAGAGTCAATATCTATGAACCCACAGACTGGTTTACCTCATACTTGCTTTCGGCAGTCATTCAAGTAGGATTACACACTTATCTACTACCTACCGCCAGATTGGATTCGAAATCTTTCAACATGTCATGGTTCGAGCATATGATTCCTTCCAAGATTAAACGTTTCTTTATTCGTGATTTGAGTGACCTTCCTTCACAAATCATTTTTCATGCTTGGTGGGCTTCAACAAATGAAGGCTTCAACCAGCCTCTTGCTTGAAATGATTCTAGACATATGCCTTTGGGGCGATTTTATTTACCCTGCAGAATTGAGGAGACTGGCAGACCAGGGATCATAGGTATTTTGTGTCAACAAGTTCTTCGTCATCCATCAGATGATGGGACCAGCTCAATGGGGATACACTTGCAGGCAAAAGCTGACATCGAAAAGTTAAACGAATTGACAGAGCCAGAGGTCACACAATTGACAAGTTAAAAGGTCGATGAAACATCTTTGGACATCCCGAAGAGGCAAGGAAGTTGGGGAATGACTACAGTAAGATCACAGAGAATCACTTTTGTTGACCGCCAGGTTGATCTATATGAACTGAAATGAAAGACAAAATGTTCCAAACTGGCAGCTAAGGACTGTCAAACAGGTGAATGTCTCCAAGAGACGTGGAATCGCTACCTCATAGTAACATTTGTTTGACCTCATAATCCATCAAATGCTATATGATATCTAGAGCTACGACAGTCGTATAAGGCATTACGCGATCAATTGGTGCTGCCATCAATTTTGTCCCTCAGCAACTTATGCCAGACAGATTATGCACTGATCGTGCATGCAATCAAGAATCAATTGCCATCATGAAATACAGTTAGTTTAGCTTTGGACGGATGGACATCAACCCACAAATTAGCCATAACGTCCATCATTAGTTTCTTTAGGGATCGAAATGGGGCTTTGAGTGAGGTTCAACTTGCTTTCAATGAGGTTGATCATCTGTTCTTCTCTCCTTTCCAGAGTTATTTAAGAATGATAGGTCAGCGGCCCACATACTGCAGCAAGGCTAGTGGTGCATTTGAAATATGTGCTTCATCATTTTCAGCTTACCGCTGGCCATGTGCTTGGGATTACAAGAGATAATGCCTGATCAAATTACTCGATGACACGCGAGGTGCAACCAACACTTGAGGCCGGTCGAATCGAGTGGCCAGCTTGTTGAAACCAGATACTGGGAATGGCACACGTCATACATCCGGGGTAAGTTGAACCCATGCGGAGGCTCGGTCTAAATGGCCGGAACCAGTCTTGGGAAGCCCATGAGCGTGATCAGTACTTTGGTGAGATTGAAAGCATACATATTGGACCGAGGCAAAGGCTTCGAGAGGAGGGCAACCCTAGAATCAATAAGGTGTCGGCCATGAAACCAGGTTTTGCAAAGATCATTGAGAATGTACATATTACATGATATTTTGAATGTCCTGAAATGGACCTTCATATAGTAGCGAATGCTTGTGGTACTGATTACACTGACACCTGGTGGTCGAAATGAGCTCAGGGACTGTCACAATATCACAGTGCGCATCGCGGTACTACCGAATATCGATTTGGAGACACAGTTGATGTCCACACTTGAGTTGCTTGATTGCGCCTACGGATTACAGGCATTCCGATGTGAGTGGCTCCACAATACGAATTACACTCAATACTGGCCACTTTTCACAACTCATGATGAATGGAACATTGTGAAGAACGTCATGGAGGTGTTGAGGCCATTCCGATATGGGACCCTGTGGATGATGAAGAGGCATACATTCTCATTGCATCATGTAATTACAATGTACAAAGACATGTTCAATCACCTGGATGGTGTAATGCGAGCTTTGGCTAACAAAAGGACTCAATGGAAGGAAGCCTTGTTCTGCACCATGATGTCAGCTCCACAAAGGATGTCTGGATATTACGGTGAAGTGACTCGGACGATGGCTGTGCGGCTCATTTCTGTGGCCATTCTCGAACCTTTCCAGAAGTTGCAATCCTGTTGAAAGTGGAACCAGGGAATGGATTATAATCCTGCGGAAGAGACATCCCAAACAACCCAATACCATGAGGCCTTTCAGGAGTATGTGGAGAATGAATGCTGTGCGAAACATTGATGTGTGCCGGTCAATAAACACTTAAGTTTACCAAGGAGCAATCTTTTCCTGTCTGCAACGCCTTCAGGATCATGGTGATCACAGTTTGATCGACATGATTTGTCCAGCGATGATGAGGAATACGTATTGCCTAACATGGTGGCTGAGATGACAGCTAGATGAGGTGATCGCGCAGCACACATATTGACGGCCGCGAGGCTCAATTTGAATTTGCTGCTTCAAGCACCAATGAACTTGGGGCAAATTGATTCAAATGGCAATGATTACCACTCCGATCCATTGGGTATTGGCAGTACATTATGCTTACCGGACATAACCGACTGGTGGTGCTAACAGGAGGAAACTCAGTCAAAGTGCACCTATCTCTCCAATGTGGCCCGTAATATATTCTCTATCATACCACATGGTGTCTGAGAGGAGGTGAGTTTATCCCAAGGCCGATATATTATCAGCTGGAGGAAGTCTTATAATACAGGCGAGATTCTTCGCGAAAAAGTTGGTCTCACGGACACTGCTCACCCCAATAGCAGGATCTTTGGCAGGCACTGACGCACAATTGGATACAACTAACTCAGCAATGAACTCGGAAATGAAGCAAGGGGCGGAGGAAAAGTAATCGCACACACTGGCAAAGGATCATGACTTTTTGGAATTATCGCAGTGCGGCAGAGACCTGCGTGCCACCCTGATGGGATCTCGCACTCACAACACGCAGATGACCCAAGTGGGATACATTTCGGACATGGAACAGATAGTCACAGCATCCTGACCACTGTTTCAACATCATGGGGTGGCTGCATTCAAATTCTCACATTGATATCCTTTGCCAGCACCGTTATCTGCAAACGTCCTCTCTGGAGCACGAACTCAAATATGAAATATCTGCTAAATCCAAAGAATCAACGGTCATCCAGACCAAAGTGATTAGGATAGCGCAACTGAAATTGTTTCGGACACTGACGATTGGCTTAACTGGAATTGGGACATGGATACTCCAAATTTCAGCGATAATGATGATGCGGTGGACAGTTAATCTGATCAAGAGCAAGACAATTGCATCGAGGATCCAGAATTCCCAGATCAGCGCGATTCAAGCGCCATGCCAGCTGGTTCCGGATCCATTCGGCCAACACGTGAGTCAAAGAGACAGCCTGTAATGGTGTTGATGAAGGTTAATGCAATCAAAACAATGAGGAATAATGGAGTGAAGTATAAGTATGGCAGAATGGGTCAATGATTGCCTAGCCTCTTTATGTATCTTGACCGAGAGTTTTGGTTAGTGATAAATGATGGGCCCATGGTGAGCAGTAGCTTGTGAATACCGGTTCATAAACAGATGCATAGCAGGGGCAATGAATCTTTTGGCAAAATGCAGAACATTTAGTCGGGTGTAACGGGCGGGGTCGGGCGCAGGTGATATGGATGTTGCGGAACTGAACTCGAAGTGCGTATCGAGAGACAAAAACCAGAATATCTTTCAAAGTCGTACTATTGCCTGCTATACAAGAGAACGAGTAAAGAGAGAAGAAAAGGAAATCCTCCACCGCCAACTATCCTCTCTTTATATACACTCCGTTTGCTACTCCCGAATCATTCTTCCTCCTTTGATGTACCAACCGCATAATCCTCCCATGATATTACCCACCTGAAAACTCTTCTTATCAGTACAACCACGCCACAACATCCGACGTCGCAACACTTCTTCCTACGTCCTCATCTTATCCTTATCTTTATACATTATTCCCACACCACCCCTTACATCGTTCTAGGACCTTCGTCCCCGCTTTCCTCTAATGAGTGTCCCTGGTTCCAGCACACCTCCTCAGGTTCCTTAAAGAATGTAGCCTATTATGCATCCTATTCCTTCGAGCCGTCACATCGGGTGTGAGCAAACAGCGGAACAATGTTACTGAGCTCGGCTTTGCCAAAAGGCCAGGTCGCAATTTGTCAGAATGACGACCACTATGTTCAAATCACCATGAAAACTATTATTGATGGCAGCAGATGTTGAATGGACAATAGTTCGCAATTGTTGTCAACAGAGCATCAACGTTTTGTTGCTTTCTATATAAAGTAATCAAACAGTGATTTGGTCACAGTTATGCACAAACAATGCAATGGCAGTTATGATAGGCAAAACAGACAGCCACACAGTCACTGCCCCATTCTCAGTATGCGCATCAATGGCATATCAAAAATTGTTTGCTATGCATCTTGGATCACTCATGTTGCGATTGGATGTAGACATCCATTTACCGTATATTGTTAGCCTTTCATGCGAGAAACTACAGCTGCAGGCTCCCTGCCGCATCCTGGAGATGAGGGTCAATGAAGCATCAACTTTTTCAACTCGGCATCTTGGGGTAACAGCGACACGTGACTGTGGGGGGGGAACAGCCATTCGAGATAGTCGGCTTGCCACGAGACTTAGATCTCGAGTGATATTCTTACCTACACACCTATATTTACAATCACTCGAGTCCACGTTTCCAACCATATACCATAATTACCATACGTATGCCTATAAGGCCGAACGCTGGCTTACGCCCCATTAGACTGATTTCGCTTTTCACTAGACGGATACTTTTCGCTCACGGGATTCACGACTGTTACCCCTATTTGCCCTGTCGCATTCGAGTTCGCTAGAATCGACTCCGAATTGCACCAAAGGTCGAAAGAATCAATTGCATACAGTCGATTGAGACGAGTTCAAATACTGACAGCTGCATTCAGCAACTATTGTCAAAGTCTACACAATTGCTGTACCCCTAAATGCGCCCCATGATAATGTCAACAATTGTGATCACAGCCTTAAAAAATGACATATCGAAGCATGATTACTGCAAGCACGGAAATCAATCGTTTTACCATTCAAGTGAGCACCCTGATGGCAGCGGAGATAAGTTCAGGGACCAACTCTCGCATGAGACGCGTCACCGGCGATGACGACAATTCTCACGACTATAGGCCGCGAGTAATCAATCCGGCCAATGAGGGAATCCAAATACGATTGAGACAAATCGATCACCATTCCTACAAGTCAATGGAGTGCGATCATCGGTCGGAGAACCAACAATCAATGACGGAATCTTACCCCTGAATCGGCAATACCGAGAATCGAAGGCAAAGTCAACAGACGATTGCCAGTCTGCGCATCGTGTATACCTACAGCTCTAACCACCTCGAAGAAGCCTGGGGGACAGCGAAAACAACAAAGGCAATTGGGAGAGTCTCAGAATGGCAGCGATAAGAAATGCAACTTCCGACCATTCATCTCAAAACCAGCAGAAACTTGCACTTCCGCCAATTCCAATAATTCCAACAATTCTGATCCCGGGAATTCAAAATCCGTCAAGTCCAATACGCACACTAGAGGCAGCCGTGCCGATGATAATCAGCGCCGTGGCTCTGAAAGGAAGTCTACCAAAGCCGAAAGGCAAACCGGCATTGCACTCGCTGCGCCAGCGGCGACCACAAAACCTTATATGCAACCATGTATGAGATACAACCGCACCGAATCGCGTTCAAATCCAGAGTCATTCAGGAAGTTTGGGCTCTGATGTGATGCGAATATCGATGTGGCACACGGAGACCTGATTCGGCGCATATCATCCTTGAAGTCCTTGTATGATATATACACGGCCACATGCAGCAAGTCAAAGTACCAATCCACTGCGGTGCAATGAGCATCTTTATATTGCCGAGCCTACTTAGGAAACTCGACCTACCATACGAACCAGCATTCACCTCCACCCTGGCCCGGTGATGATGTATGTAGAGAGTGGAATGGCCAGACACTTGGTTCAGGATTTTGAATACCTTAAACCGGTTGACAGATCGGAGGTTTTTGTTAGTCATCCCAATGAAGGTATACGACCTAGTCTTTGGTTCGCCATGGCAAGAACCCCGGAAATTGACTGAAGAAAAGGTCGATTGACAGCCCTATGGACGCCAAATGGATTGCAACGGGCAAAGATTCCAGAAGCAGATCACCCAATTCCTCTGCCGGAACGCGGTGAGGAACAAACAAATCATATGTCCTTCTACTGCATTTGATCATCTCTGAGCTAGTGAGGAAGTGGTCGAGGCATTCCCCATATTGCTTGGAGAATGTCAAGGGTTGCTGGGAGCATGGCCGAAAGGCATCACCATACGTGAGAAAAACCCCAGGATGCTGAATGCACGAGCAGGAGCAGCGGCGGTAGATGCGGCAGAAGAATGACAGAGTGACGGTGCTTGAATGACTGAAACCGACTCGCCGAGACACAAAGGCAGACACTGGACAACGGGAGATGTCTATTGCGAAGAACTGTCTGATCCAGCCAAACCGTGACCCCTGCCCATCCCCACTCTGCCAGAGCACGCTACAATGCAGACATGGCTAACGAGAATAGGACCAGACATAGTTAACGTGGAGCTGGTACCAGATGATCGGGGTCGCTTCCCAGCACAATATCAAGAATTGACGTATCCTCGTAAGATACAAGTACCATGTGGACGTATGCAGCGAAGATACGGCAACTCTCGCACCGCACTGTTCAATGTATCAAAAGGAAATACGTGAGGAAGAGCGCCATAGGACGAGGGTGAGAGGAAATGACAGTGTACCTGGCCGTGAAGAACCACACAAATTGAGTGGATCTACGAAATCTCTGAAAAAGCGAGTGAGATCAAGCGCTGGGACAGATAGACATCGCCTGCGACAGCACCGATCCCATTTCGTGAAGAAGGACGGCGCACTGCGGCTGTGTGTGGACCACCAAGCTCTCAATAAAGCCCCGAAATTCCTATCACTTCATCCAGATTCTAGGAAGACAACGAGTACAAATCCGAGCTACAATACCCATCGGAGCGGATAAGTCGTCGGCAGAGCAATGATGTGTCAAGAGAGGGATGACCCTACGGGACATGCTGCAATGAGGTACCAGAATGCACTTAACCACAGAGAAGTCCAGTGGCGTCACATGCACCCAGAGAGCGGAGATAAGGGTACCTAGAGCAGTATCAACTTACGCACCTAGCATCCGGAAGATGACAATCCCACCAAGGGAATTCACGGCCAAAGCCCGAAATGGCGAAAAGATGTTCAAGGATCAACGCAAAGCAAGTCGAAACACGAAGCTAGTCGAACCACGAAGCATGTCAAAATCAACGGCCAAAGCAAGTGTCAAAATGAGATGAAAGCAAGTGGATGAATGAGACGAACCAATCGAAGTCGACCAAGACCAGCCAAAAGACAAGCGAAGTCGAAGTCCTCCGAAGTCCAGAGACGAACTCTGCTGAATGACACGTCGGTGAACAAAGATCACCAGAAGTCTACCGACCCGCGAAGGCAATCAACAACGAATTTGAGTCTGAGGCGTCGACGGAGCAACGAACTTCAAAAAGAGGGAGATGACAATGTCAAAATGCGCCCGACCGACAAGCGAAAAGCCACCCAGGAGACATTCTGCTGTGACACACTGAGAAGTCGACCCAGAATTCGAACAGTCAAGTCCTACTGTCAATCCAAAAGCTCACCGGCATGTAATCTACTGAGACGCACCGAGATGTCGACCAAGAAGTCTACCAAGAAGTCGACCAACAAAGACTACGAAGTCAACCATGAAAGTACTCCGGGCACCTTTCGAGAGCGCAACAATGAAGTCGACCGGATGGTCACCGAAGCGGACTCCCAAAGACAACTACCTACTCAACCACCATCTGGAAGTCAATGCCACTTATCAGTGACTACCGCTCGAGAGATATTCAACAAAGCACTGCAAGAAGGCTCAAGAGAGCGCAGGCGCACTTCAACTTGGTAAGTATAACCATCCTTAGAGAGGATCACGTATCAGATGACGATTAATGCGACACGACTACATGTGATGCAATTGACGTATACGATTGACGGCTACTACAGATGCCGGAAGCGGAAGCTCACGTCGATGCCAAGTCACGAGCGGAAGCTCTACCACCCTGATGATTCCGACAATGACCAATGACGACATATACGAGCTACGCGAATGATGGTCGTTGGAGCATGCGTTAGAAAGTTGAAATAAAGGAGCACGAGATCAGTTTGGGATGTTTTATTGGTTTTTTCTCCTCATCTCTTCTTCTCTGCGTTGGATCTCGGCCCAGTATAAGTGGCGTCGGCACGGGTTGTTACCACCTCCAGATCACAGCCAAGTGGAGGTGGAGTTTCCCTGTGCGCAGGATTCGCCGAAAGGTCGCCATTGAGCTGTACCAATCGGTACCGGGACTTATGATTTCGTACAATTCCGTACGCAGCATGAATGTATAATACTTTGTTCCCTTTCCTTTCCTTTTCTCTTGTATGGTTTATGCAGCCCAGGAGATCTGCGCCTAAGGAGGGGGATAATGTAATGGCGACTCGTGAATGTGGCCGGGAACCGGCCATTCTATATAGTCGGCTCGCCACGAGACTTAGATCCCTAGCGTTAATCATACCTATACATCATTATTTGCTATCACTCGACTCCACATTTGCAACCGGATACCATAATTACAATATGTATGCCTATGAGGCCGAACGCTGGCGTACGCTCCCTTACACTTGGGTAGATCATATTCTGTTTGGTTGAAGACATCGATTTGCCAGACATTGACTACCTTTACTAGAATGAATTACTGCGACATGCTCCATGCCGCACCGTGATGATATACGTCCACGGAGAGTCAACCATTCATAGCTTCGCATCTTTGGCAATTCATGTTCCGAGTGGTTGCAGACATCCATTTATCAGATTTCAACATCCTGTACTGGGCAAACCTACAGTGACATGCTCTGTGCCGCATCCTAAGACTGATTGTCCCCGAAGTGTCAATGATTTTAAGCTTCGCATCTTGGATAATTTATCTTCTGATTGGTTGGAGACATAGATTGATCAGATATTGGCAGCCATTACTGGCAGAAATAACAGTGATGTGCTCCCGGCCCCATCCAGAAAATGATCGTCAATAGAGCGGCATCAGTCGTATTTGTTGCATATGTGGTGATCAACACATTGTGAGGATCTTCGTTTTCATAACAGCATTATTGGGCACACTGATGAGCAAAAAGATATTATATCAAAGCTAAGACACCAATTCCAAATTCATCGATATTACAAGCTGCGACCCATGCAAAAACATATTATTTCTTGTCGAAAACGCGATTTTGATGAGACACCATTGACACACTCTATAAGCAAGAGCCTTATTTAAATCTATCCATGGACCCGCTTGGCAACCCACTGACAACGCGCCCAGTTCAGACGGGTTGGGAGATCACCATCAAACAGTACCTGAGTTAAGGGTTTTGGTTGATTGACAACCCAGTCGGCCAATTTGGCAACGGTTTGGTTTGGACCCGAACTTGGACCAGAAGTGACAGTCTGGTACAGTTGCTAACACGACTTGTAAGTCCACTCTCTGTCGCTTGGCAATGCAGCTGACGTCATTTTGGCAGACGTTAACAGCCTATTGAACGAACCTGACTGTCGTAACAAGTATTGCCGGACAGACACAGTATTTTTCAGTTCATTTTCTACAATTAGCAGACACTTCAAACTATATATTAAAAGATGTAATTATTATATTATTAAAAACAATATAGTGATAAAGATGAAAGTATATGAAGATGATAGAATGGCAGCCAAAACACCATTACTGATGTCCTATGCCAAATAGAATGGTTGCATATTGTGGATACTGATGTGGCAAAATGAGTGTCAATGGAGTATGAACGATCTTTCATCTTGGAAATCAGGCAATTACCTAGCTAGTTGGTTGTAGTTATACATAATCAAAGTATTTGCCGCCTTTATGTGCAGAAGAGAATGCGACATGCTCCCTGCCTCTTCTTGACACAGAGCATCAACAGATCATCAACAGTTTGTTGACCTCCATGCTGTGTATTATATGTGGTGCTTGATTGCAGAAATCTATGAACAAGGAGTTCACAGAGTTTATGGCCAGATGAGGAAGATTTAGTCCCTGAACAGCATCCCAGACAATATCAACGTGATTCTTCTAGCAACTAAGTGTTCTTTACGGTTTAGTGTACCAAACGGTTCAAAACTTGATATATATACACTAACGGACACCTCAGGCTTTGATTGGCCATAATGCACGGTGACAAATCATTGACGCTACATTCATAATCATTTTGATGCTGGGGTTAGGAGCATGTCGCTGTAACTTTTGTCTACAATGGCGGCCAATACTTTCATTATGTATAACAACAACCAACACAGTCCTTAATTACCAGACTTGCAAGATCAATCATTGTTGATGCTCAGTTGACACTCATTTTCAAGCTGTGGCAGGGAATGTCTTGCGTTTACTGTTGCCTATAAAGGCGGCCAGTACTTTGATTATGTATAAGAACAACCAAATCACATCTTAATTACCAGACATACAAGGCAGAAAATTGATCACACTCCCTTGATGCACATTGTTCAGAGCTAGTACCGATGTCGTTGTTACTGTCTTTGCACATGAAGCCTGTCAATACTGTCAATATGTGTTACCGCGACCAAGTCTCTTATTGATTACCAGACCTACAAGTCCAGAAAGTGTTCATACTCTGTTGACACTGGTTTTCAGAATGGAGCGGGGAGCTGGTCACTTTCTCCTTTGCCTATAAAGGCGACCTATGCCTCATATCTGGATCCCTCCAACGAATTGCCATTCGCATTATCCAAGATTCATGACCCAAGACCGTTGATACTCCATTGACTCTTATGCTCCGGATGGGCCAGGGAGTGTCCGCTCTTGTATTTGATCATGAAGGCGGCATCTTCATCATAATAAGACAATGACTTACCATGGTCAATATGGTGCAACTAACTGTCTGATATCTGAACATTACCATAAAGAGAAAAACCCGACATCAGGAACTGGAGATTGGGACACCCATGTGTAGGTGCACTCGGTATAACTTTCAGGTTGACTACTACCGGTCCAGGTTTGGCCTGCTGGAATGGAGCTGGCCAAGTTTTTGGCTGGGTCTAGGACCGAACACAACCATTTTTGTGGTCTGGACTTTGAACGGTGTCAGGTTTCCCAGACCTATTGCTAACACTAGTTATAATACAAATTGCTGGTGACATACCTTCTCAGCATCACCATGTGGGAAGCGTCAGTTGTGGGACTTGATGTTATATAGTAATGTGTCAAGGAAGTTGCTAAGCTCTGGTGCTCTGCTACAGTGCCAGTGTGTAGTAGTCATATCTAAGAGTTTGGTTTTTGTCTAATCAGGCCATGTAAACTCTCTATATTATTCTCTGTTCAGCATTGGCAACTTCGCATTGTCAGCACAGTGTTCAGCCTACTGGTAGATGGAATTGTAGAGAATCTCGCACAGTTCTCCTATTACACTAACCATTTTTAGATTCTTAGCTTCTATGGTTATCTCAGATTGAGTGTCAGGCTTAGGCTGGCTTGTGTGTTTGACCTCATTGTCCTTTAGCTTATTGTTCATGTGGGGACTGTATCCTGCTTTACTGTTATCACTCTCAATGAGAATTTGTTTGTGTAAATGTTCAGAGACTTGTTGGGTTACAATACAGGTTACTCTGTCCTGTGGAGATCATACATTCACCTCACATGAATGTGTACAAGCCAAGCTCAATACCTGTGGAAGCATACTCAGGAGTGATGGGGCAGGATGGACTGTACAATTACCAAGTCGACTGTTCATTTCTGTCGGTTGTAATGTGTTTGACAGGTTTTTGACAATATGGGTGAAACTCATGTATCCTTGTGAGCGAAATGTATATGATGACTGAAAAATTGAATATTGTATTATGGTACATATGCCTACACTCGGCTGTCGACGTATGGTATTAGTGGTATGGTTGCACACAAGAGCGAGTGAGTATATGTGGAGAGGAAAGAGGTAAGATATTCGATACAGATCTAAGTGCCATGATGTTAGCGATGAGTGTTATTCATGCTTACCCGTCCTCGGTTGCTTGCCGCTTTCCAACAACCGGCTTGGACCTCGCCATTACAGCCGAACCAAATTTCATGTCGAATCACAGAGATTAAGATTACAATACCCAATCACAATTACACTGCTCCCGAGCTACGAAGGCAATCGACCACCTATACGATGGAGAAGTGTCGACAGAGCAACCAATTTTGAAAGAGGGAGATAGCGGTGTCTACAGGATCCAGTCCTATCAACAAGTCGAAGCCTACTGAGAGGCAGTCTTGCAAGATGTGGACCAGAGGTTTATTGACAAGTCGACCAAGATTCTACAGAAGTCGCCTATTGAGACCGCACCCATGTAGTCCACCGGACGGTCATAGAAGCGGAGTTTGAAAGATGATTACCAAGTCAAGCAGCATCTACGCGTCAATGCCACTTACCGATAACTACCGGCTGCAAGATATATTCTCCGGAGCATGCGGATGCACTGCAGAGAGCTCAGACCGCGCAAATGCACTTGAACTTGGTAAAGTATAACCATTCTAGAGAGGCTTACGTGTTAGATGTCAACGAATGAAACGCGACTACACACAATGCAATTGATGTATGTGATCGATGATCACCGAAGGCCACGAATGATGCCGGCAGTGGAAGCTCCCATCGATGCCAAGTCATGTGAGGAAGCTCAAGCACGCTGATGATTCCGACAAGGACCTACGCCGGGATACAAGCAAGGAGTGCGGTACTGGATGGTAGGTCGGATGCTGTATCAGTTCGGAAGTGGAGATAGGGAGGAATTGAGGTCCGAGACTCGGGAGCGGAGGAAATGGGCAATAGAGTTTCGGAACTCGGGACCGGCGGAAAATAATCAATTGGGCATTCCTTTCTTCTGTTTCTTCCCTTCGCCATACGTCATTATTTCACTGGATCTCGGCCCGGTACAAATGGCATCGGCACGGGTTTTACCACCTCCGGATTGCAGACGAGTGGAGGTGGAGTTTCCCTGTACGCCGGATCCACCAAAAGGGTACCGTACGGTGCCAATCGGTAGGTGAACTTTTGAACTTGTACCAGTATGTACGTGGCATGATTTTTTCATGCTTCCTTCATTTTCCTTTCCTTTCTCTTGTACGGTTTATGCAGCCCAGGAGGTCTGTGCCTAAAGAGGGGGGATGATGTAACGGCGGCACATGACCTGGGGCCGGGTAACGGCCATCCTATATCGTCGGCTCGCCACGAGCGTGAGATCTGTAGCGAAAATCTTACCCATACATCTACACCTACTGTCACTCGCATCCAGGTTTGCAACCGTTGTTACTTATGTGAACCTGATGAAGTCTATTCTACTATCGAAGGAGAAGCTCTGTCGGTATATTCACGAGTGCCTGGAACACCATGCAAGTCAATGCAGGCTCCCGATTGCAAAGCTCGGTGGTGGCAAGGGAAGACTCGTGGCTGAGTCTACGACTATGAGTCCGTAACCTGTGAGTCGACAAGACAATCTCAGTACAGGTGACTGCCTTACAGATCATTTATTAATACTTCCTCCTCTTGCTACACTCCGTGGAGCAAGAAAACAAACTATACAAATATTGTGCCAACCATTATGCCTGACATCCATACAGTGAAATCTCTGGTGCCTCATTGAAACCCGCCTCCAAATGGCTGCATTAGGCAGGGACACAGTGCTGTCCGTAGCCAGATATGTGACGGCCGTCCCATTTTCATGAGAAATACAAATGCATCAATACAAATTTCGTGATCAGTGCCTTCAACCATAAGCCTATGAGTTTGGTGAACTTCTGGTACTTCTGTCTTCCGAATGCTTTCATGAAGATATCTGCCACATTCCCATGAGTCGATATCCATGAGTAATTGACTATGCCTCGTTTGTAGAGGTCTCAGCTGTGATTGTAGCAAACATCAATATGTCTTGTTCGAGACTTGATGACTCCATTGGTGGTATGTGCAAGTGCTGCATCATTATCGCAGAGAATAGGGAGTGGCTTTGTTTCGTTGCTTTCGTCGTTTCAATTCTGTTTGATATCTTTGAATTGCTGCAATAGCCATTTGCCCTCTCCAGAGGCCTCTGAACATGCGATATACTCCGCTTCTAGTGTCGACATGGCAAGGATGTGCTGCTGCAGGGACTGCCAAAAAATGGTGCCACTCAAGAAGAATATCTGGCCTCCCAGAGATTCCCAATCGGCGCTGTCATTAGCCCGTTCCGAGTCTGTGTGTCTAGTGTGGTCGCAACTGTGTGTATTGGGGTGTAACTGGTAGTCTCTCGTGGCCTTGAGATATCATAGTACTGTCTTTGTGGCAGTCAAATGACAGATGAAAGAATTTGAGTTGTAACAACTGATTGCTGCCACTGCAAACGATATATCTCGTCTCGTGGCGAAAGCGATATACTTGACAGATCCCACAATTCCTTGGCATTCTATGGAATCAGCATCTATCTCAATCTCATTGATGAGATCCAACTTAACCTTGTCGTAGAGTGGAGTTGTACCATTAGAAGCGCTCTCCATACTGAAGCGTTTGAGCACTGAATTGATGAACGGTCTTTGGCCAAGACCGATCCTGCCATCCAACTTTCTCTTTATCTCAATTGCAAGGAAATGTCGCGCGGTGCCGAGCTTGGTGATCTTGTAAGTTGCAGCAAGAGCTGTCTTGATTTCTTCTACTTCTGTTGCCGCCTGTGGTGGACACGTTAAGAGCATGTCGTCAACAGAGGAAAGTAGAAGAATTCCACCCGTGTTTCCTATATATAGATTTGGGTTGGCCACTGTTTAAACGGAATCTAATGATAGGAGAAATGCATAATTTTTCCGGTACCAGAATTCTGGCGCCTGCTTAACCCTGTGAAGTGCTGTTCGTAGTCGGAGGACTCTGACTTCCGAGTCTTCCCTCTCGAGGTTGTCGTCCAGAAGACCCTCGATGTGAGGCCAGCCCTCTGGTAGCTTCAGGAGCAGGGTATCATCGTCGACGTCAGGATTAAGGAATGCAGTGACAACATCGAGATAATTGATGACCCAGTTGTTTCGGCGTGCGACGTGTATTAGCCGCCTATGCGTGGTGAGTTTGCCGACCACACCGTATGTTTGTCAATGGTCCATTTGTTCATATTCTGTGATCACTAGCCTGGATTTGCAGCGTGTTGAGCCGTCAGAGTTTCATATAGTATTGAAAAGCCATTTTGATCCGATTGTCTTTGCTCCGAAATCAGTTCATAGTTCCTTTAAGTTGACTGGTGAGAAGGTTACGTTTTGTATGAGAGAGTTGCTCTCATCCTTGATCGCGGCTTGCCGTTACTCTTTGAGTGGGCTACGCATCGCATTCTTGTATCCGCGCGGATCATGATCAATTGTATTGGAGAGTAGTGCATTATGAATCTGTTCAGAGGCGTTTACCTGTGTTCTGCTTTTTGTGACTCTGTCTGTCAGTACTGGGGCTTTGTTTGATCATTTAGTAGTAGCCACGACAGATCTTCGTGATTGTCTTTGGGTTATGACCTTGTCTGTTAATGGGGCATGATGATGAGATTTGAGGGTTGGACAGTAACCGCTATGTCCATTGTCTGTGTGTGTGTTGGCGTCCTTGTCAGGAGCTATGTGTGTGTGTGTGTGTGGCCATTTTTCACACCTGAAGCAGGTGGACTTCGATCTCCATGCCCATTGGTACTGTGCCCAGTCAATTGAAGATCGGAATTTGGTCATACTGCGGTAGGATTCACAGCCACTGGCCGGCGGGCAACCTGATCATTGCGGCCATGAAACATGCTTTCACCCGTTTCACTCGTATCATGAGTGCGGCAGTGAGTCATGTCCTCTCATGTTCCACTGGCATCTATATCCTCAATATGTGTTTCTTGTGACGGTAGACCAAATATGTCAATTTTGGTCGTCTCTGTTGGCTCTTCATTGTGTATACATTGCTTGCATTTCAGTGATTGCAGGCACAATATGTAGGCTTTCCTTTCCTGATCAAATATAACATCCGATTGAGCCTTTCCTGTGTTATGGTCCGGGTCCTACTTTCTACATAACATCGTGGAGTCATACACTTAGCCGACCATCATGCAGGCTATACAACGTGCTCCCAGCATCTAGTCTGTTCTCTTGTTCTCTGGGATCAGGGTGCTGGCGTAGCATCCACAGCGGCGTAGATGGCGGAGCGGTGCATCATAATCAGTTGTCTTGCGTGCAGGGTCATCGAGAGGTTTCTCAAATTGAGGCTTGCCATATGAATTCAGCATTTCGTATGGAGTATTGAATGGGGCTTTGAAGCCATCGCGATCCTCCATTCTTGTGAGTCCCTCGTTAGGCATGCGCTGATGAGGATATACAGCCGTGTGGACTGCTTCCCCCCACAACTCGGGAGGTGCCTGACATTGCAGTATCATTGCTCCTGCTGTTTCAGTGATAGTGCGGATCATTCTCTCCGCAACCCCATTCTAATGATGGGCATAAGAAGGTCACAATTCAAGTGCTGAGCCACGTGTTGCCTGTTAGGTGTTCTCCCTTAACAGCGATAATGGTAGTTGCATTGACTTAATGAATACACATCACGGAGTTACTCTTGGTCTAGTCACGTGTTATGCACAACTCCTATTGATGTCAAGCATAAGATCAGTCTTATGTCTTATAGCGGGGGATACATAAGAATCACGCGTCAATTGGATAGACAAGTTTCCATGCTTAGCCGATTCATTGAAAGAATACATACTACGGTAATTCTTATATGATGACGCAACAGTCCTGCCAGAGCGAAAGGAGGTAATTCCCACCAAGAGTAATGTTTTAAGCCACGTTCAGATCCTAGATAATAGCGGGATTGTTTGATTGGATTGGAGATTACCCCGACACACAAACGCAGCAGTTGATAGTCAATATGTGAGTATGCGGGACCCATAACTTATTGCCTCAAGTGATCAGAGAAATTATGGTACTTTCAGGTCAAAGAGAATAGTCTTGGCCTAAGAATGACTTAACTGAGGGAATTATGACATGGGCTAAAGATAAGAGGTCTGAAGCAACCCTGCTCATTGGTTTGAGTTAGTATGCATTGCAAGGTGAGACTTGTAATGGATAGGAGCTGACGCGTGTAGTTCTACGTTGGCATAGTATCGGTTGGTCACCGATTCAATCTATGACGCAAGCCAATTAGGCTTTAAGGTGAGGCATTAATTTGCGATAGGCGCTGTCAACTGATTTGTTGGCGGATGAACCCACTACTGTCGCAAACGGATAGTGAGATGTCTAAAGTTTAAGATAAGTCTGAGGCACAGTATAATATGATATCATGCGATGGATGGCCTGATTCTTATCAGGAGCATAATGCTTTGAAATCACATTGCATGAACACGATAACGAATTGGGAAGAGTGGCACTTATCACTGGGCACATTCTAAGACGCGACCGCGATAATGCTATCAGGATACTTGTAGTCATAGTGTTGAAGTGCGGGTGTACATACCCTCGAAGACAACTATAAAGAGATGCCATAGTTTCGGAGATGAGAATGGTCTCAAGCAGAAACCCACAGTCAAACATTCAGAACACCGAAGAAGATCTTAAAATATTATCAAGAACTCTATCTATTATAAACTTATTCAATATTTCTTCTCAAGACCTTATCCACACTCGTGACTATGCATTTTATGCCTGGACACAAATACACACAATCCCAGTACGCACTGCATCAGGTTGTCGAATCATTCGGCAACATTTTCTTCAGTTTGGAAGATCAGCGTTTAACCCACACTTATCGAGTGGTGTTACGCTTTCACGAACTAGAGAATGTCGACTACCGGGTGTTGAGATATCTTCGCACCGGCTTGTTACCCTTCGAGGAGTTTGCCGAGGACTAGTTGTCCAAAGAAGAGGAGCTGTTTACATTTATTGAGGAGATGATCTTTGGTACCGTTACAGATTGGTCGTTCTTGCGTCTCAGGTGCAAGAGGTTGAGTCTTGGGATAAGATGAGGAGAGAAAGAGTTTTCTTAGATAGGCGGTTGTACTTACTTCAATAAATGTTGGATTGATTATCGGCATTAAGAACCCCCGTAACATTGCCAGCAGTCCTCGAAGAAGCTTATTATCATATACTCCCCTGCCATTATCACATTGAAAACATTTAATATTGTGTCCTCTTGCATTGATCCTAACTTGGTAGGGTTGATAGGCTGCGATGCATGTCTGCTTCTTCTCGTCAGGGAGTAAGTAAACTGTTGTCCATTGCGTGTAGTCATCAACATAAATGATATAATGTAGATGGCCTGCATTGGTCAGTAAAGAGAAAGGACCGCATGAATGCGAGTGAACGAGTTCGAATGGACCGGTAGCCCTTTTGACTTTGGTTTAAAAGAATCTTCATCTGTCCTTGGCTTGGAACATCAGCAAAATGTAAATCGGTCCGGAAGCAACACCCAATCCTCCCAGACTCTCTGGGTGACCTCCCTGTGCGTCTCAGTACTTGTAGATGCTCCCAGACCCCACTGGAGCAAAGCAAAGTGCTCTCAGACTCTGCAAGAGCATTCTCAGGTGCTCCTGAAAGCACCTGTAGTTATGGAAGTGCATTCAGGATGCTACAAGATTTGACTTATAGGATAGTGAAATTTTGTAGCTCCTGACACCTCTGCGCAGATCTTCGGGAGACATCGAGAGAAGCTGAGACCGGTGCCCAGCCCTGAGGGATCATTCGAGGGCAGCCGAGACAGGTGCGCAACTTCTCTGGAAAACTTGGTGCGGCAATATTACAGCAGTGGTTCGTACATACCCACAAGGAATTGCGTCTTATCATATTCATCTTTGTTTCAGTCACATCATTCGCGACATCATAATATGGCATGCAATATCTATGTCTGTCCATATATATTCAAAGGGTCGATCTGGCCGCAGATGGTACTCAAGCATAATTGGAGGGGCACCTGGACATGCAGATTGAGCATCCAAACGGGATCCGTGGAGAACAGCCGATCTGGTTGGAGGAGGGTAGGAATCGGCTGAGAAGATGTGATACAACCAAGCGTTGAGGATCCACACAATTGCATGGATCTATGAAATCTCGGAAAGAGCGAGTGAGAATAACAGTTGGGAATGATACAGTGGGTATTTTCATTGTATGATAAGATGAGATGGAAATGAGATAATGTCTATGTACTACGCGGTGTGCCAAATATATACACCCCATCACTCTGTCCACCTCTGTTACCGCTGTATCTCTGTTTACCCGCCACCGTGTCTTCAAGATGTACTTGGAGGCCGTGATCGAGAGTGTTTGGAGATGCACTTGCAGACTGAGATCGAGTGAACTCAGAGATGCACTTGGAGAACGCGATCAAGTGAATTTGGGGATGCACTTGGAGACCGAGAGCTCTAGTGGACACAGAGATTCAATTAGAGGCTGTCATCCAGTGAACTCAGAGACGCTCTTGGACGTAGTGATTGAGCGAGTTTGGAGATGCAATTGGAGGCCGAGATCGAGTGCACTCTGAGACGCACTTGGAAGCCGTAATTGAGCATGTTGGGAGATACACTTTGAGGCCATGATGAAACAACATTGGAGGAGTACTTGGAGGAGGTTGATCTGGAAGCAATTGAGCTGAAAGGCGGTCAATCTGGAGGCAGTGAACCTGGAGGTAGTGAATCTGGAGGCGGTAGATCGGGAGGCATGCTCGATGGAAGCTGAGACTCAATTCGTTGGTTGACTTATAATTGTGTCAATGCAGAGAATTGAGTACGACGAGGTCCGCTGAGCGCTTGAGAGACTGGCTGGGAGCGGAAGTGAGTCAATCTTTTGCTGATGCAGTACGCGGTGTATGCAGTACACAGTGTATACAGTACTGGGTGTATGCTTTACTCGGTGTATGCTGTACTGAGTGTGAACTCATGATCATGACATGGAGATATGGAGAGGGATGACTTATCCTGGTGTTCTTAGGTGACGGTAGAGTTGAGGACGAGAAGGAGAGAGACGAGAAGAGATTGGGCAAATCAGCATGAGTCACTGGGACTTCGAGAATATCCTGTGCGAGTCAATGTACCATCCCCGATAGGGAAGGTAGGAGTCCCAATCCGTCGTCTGCTTTCACCGATACATGGTCTTCCCAACCCGATCAGGCAAGGCATATCCCTGATTTCTCATATCTGCTGATATACTCCACATCATTCTTGTCATCCCCCATCTCTCTCTTTCTCGTCCATAACTCTACCATCATCACAGAACACAAAGTCAAGTCATCCCTCTCTATCTCACCATGTCATGATCATGAGTTGACACCGAGTAAAGCATACACCGAGTACCGCGAACACCCCGTACAGCATACACCGAGTACATGCATACACCGAGTACACATAAACTGAGTACAGCATCTACCCAAGATAGTTTGTCTTCTCTTCATTCCCATTATTACGAGTTGACCCCTGAATGTAGTATCAGCTTCCAGCATGCCTCCCTACACAGTTGACCACCATCAAACCAGCTCTCCATGAGAGCCTGAAACTGAATTCACCTTGTCACAGCCCCACGGAGTAAACTAATTGACGAAAAGAATCTCAGCACTGGGCGCGCAGTCCGTCGACTGCCTCCAAGTTCTCGTTCCTACCCGCTCGATCACGGCCTCCCTGTTTGCACAAACATGGCCTCCAAGTCCATATTTCCAAACTCGTTTAATCATGGCCTCCAAGTGGATCTGCAAACTCACTGGATCACGGCCTGCAACTGTATCCCCGAACTCACTCGATCACGGCCTCCAAGTTCATCTCCAAACATGCTTGATCACCGCGTCCATGTGAATCTCCAAACTGGCTCGATCACGGCCTCGAAGTGTATCTCCAAATATGCTCTATCACTGCCTCGGAGTGCATCTCTGAGTTCACTCAATCATCATCTTGAGGCGGGCCTGGAATTGCACTCAAGCACCGCCTGAAGCCACAATCCAGTACCGTGTGTAGATGGGTAGCTTTATAGATACATAGATACATATATGACAATACAAACTGAATACATGTGTTTTGAAAATTGTTGAACAGTAAGCAGTATCTATGGTTTCCAGGCGCACTAGCAGCGTTCCCAAAGAAAATGTTGTTTTTCCCACTCTGCTCTACTGTGATTCGAGGCGCTCCGAGACATGTCGCAGGTGCTCCCAGACTTGTCGTTGGCGCTCCCAGGTTCTCCAAGGATTGTCCTCGGCGCACCCTGGCTTGTCGCCGGCACACACAGGTGCACCCAATGTTTTCTCCGGTGCTCCGAGGTGGTCCCAAACCTATCACAATCACTTGCATGGTATTCCTGTACCAGTCATCAGAGATCCCAGTTACTCTGAAGGCTGGCAGGAATACCCTCCAAGAGTCTCATCAGCAAAAATCATTTCTGTCCGGGCGGAATGGCTCCGTCAGGGTGTACTCGCTCCATCAACGCCGTCGAAGTCACCCTGGTGGCATATGTCTCAGCGCCTGGCGCTACAATGATGCGTTGGGTTATATCTCACCCTCCAATCGTGGTTTCGCCGATTCCTCTCATTCTGTCGGAATGTTATTCTGAATCTGTCGGGAAGCCACATGCAGGGTTCCATAAGCACAAGGCATTTCGTCTATCATATTCGTCTTTGTTACAGTCACAATATTGGCTACCTCATAATATGGCATGCATTTCGTAGGTATCTCTATATATATACACATGGTCAATCTGCCCGCTGATGGTAGTCGAGCATAATCGGAGGTTCTAGCTCAACGAGCCTAGGACAAATTTTAGAAGATATGATACTACCCGGCTGTGAGAATCCACGCAATTGCGTGGATCCACATCAGATCAACGTGAGACGATGTATATCTACCCCGGGGTCTCCCAAATATGTACTCCCCGTCGCTCAGTCCACCACTGTTACTGCTTTATCTCCGTACACTTGCCCTGGCTCCTCAATGATGTACTTTGAGGCTGTGATCAAGCGAGTTTGGAGATGCACTTCAGGGCCATGATCGAGCGTCATTGAAGGAGTACTTGCAGTTAGTCGATTTGATTGGGGTAGATCGGGAGGGAGGTGCGACGGCAGCTGTAACTCCATTCATTGGTTGACTCATAATGGTGGGAATGTAGAGAGTTGAGTACAATATGTTCCGCTCAGACATGACAGCTGGCTGGTGGCGCAAGAGAATTGATCTTGGGATGATGCAGTACTCGGTGTGTGAAGTACTCGATGTATGCGGTAATCAGTGTATACTGTTAGTAATGTTTGCAGACCGTCACTTTGGGTCTGGGTCCGGGTTCAACCCTAACCTTTGCCAGATGGGCGGCCGTGGTTGTCAAACAACCCAAACCGTCGACACGGGTACGGTGTGATGGTCCTCTCCCAACCCGTCTGAATCGGGTGGGATGTCAGCGGTTCACCCAGCAGGTTCATCCATGGATTCAACAAGGGCTCTTACTTTTGGAGTATGTGAATTGTATCTCATCAAAATTGCATTTTCATCAACCAAGGATATGCATTGGCATGCTGAACAGCTTGCGATATGGAGTAATTTGGTATCAGTATTTTACCATTGATACATGGTATTTTTGTCTTTCACAGTGGTCAAGAATTCTGCTATGAACACAGAGATCAGCGTGATGCCTTGATTACCAAATATGAAACAACCAAAACTGTTGACGCTCTGTTGACGCTGTTTCTCAGGATGCGGTTGTGAGCATTTCGCTGTAGTTTTTCTCAGGAAGGTCAGCCAATGTCTGTGAAATGAATGTCTGCAACCAATCGGAAAATTAATTACCCAAGATTCGAAGATACAAATCTTTGACGCTGCATTGATGCTTATCCTCAGGATGCGGTAGCGACCATGTAGCTTTGGATTGTCCCAGTGAAAACAGCCAATATCTGTTGAATGGATGTCTACAACGAATCGGAACATGATTTACCCAAGATGAGAAGCTCAAGATCGTTGACGCTGCGTAGACACTCATTTTGAGGATGTGGCAGGGAACTTGCCGCTGTAGTTTTTCCAACTAAATGCGGTCATTATCTGGCAAATGCATTTCTACAACCAATCAGAACATAAATTCCCCAAGATGCGCAGCCAACCCTTTTTGACGCTCTGATGATGCTTATTTTCAGGATGTGGCAGGGCGCATATCAGTCTAGTTTCTTGCTGTAAAATGGTTTCAATATCAGGCAAATGGATGTCTACAACCAGTGGGAACATAAATTACGCAAGATGAGAAGCAAAAAATCGTTGATGCTGCATTGACACTCATCCTCGGGATGTGACAGGGAGCATGTGACTTCAGATGTTCCCAGTCAAGGCTGTCGATATCTCCCAAATGGATATCTACAACTGATCGGAACTTGAATTACCCATGATGCGATGCTCAAAGTCATTGACGCTCCGGTGACGCTCATTCCCAGCAAGCGGCAGGAACATGTCGCTGACTCAATTGCCTATAAAGGCTGCCAACTTATCTGTTACGCATCACAGTGACCAAGATGATGTTCAATTACTGTACTTACACAACCACAAATCATTGACGCTGCGTTGACACTCATTTTGATGTATTGTCCATTCAACATTGGCTGCCATAGATAATCGTTTTCATTATAATTTGACACTATTGGTAATCTTTCTGCCAGATTGAGAATTGGCCTTGAGACAAAGCCGAGCGCAGTAACATTCTTGCAGTATTCACTCACACACGACTAAAATCTATGTTTCTTGCCAAAAGCTTCATAGTGCCTGCTATACATCTGTTCATCAACCGAGGTCGACAATCTACTGCTCACCATTCACCCACAATATATCAGTAACTAAAACTCCAGTTCGAGATACATAAAGAAGCTGGTTAAACATTGACCCATTCTTTTCTACTTTGTTTCACTCCCTTAATCCTCCTCGTTTCAATTGCATTGACCATCTGCAATAGCGTTTCACTCGGTCTCTTTGACTTCCGTGTCGGCCCAATCAATCCGGGATAATTTGGCGTGGCGGTCAAATCCCGCTGTTCTGGGCATTCCGGATTCTTAATGCTATTGTCTTGCTCTACATCTAACTCAACATCCGCCGCACAATCGTCTTTGCTGTCTGTTGCATTGTCTAAGTCTACATTCCAGATAAGCCAATCTTCAGTGTCCGAAATGCGTTCAAGTTTGCTATTCTCATCACTTTCGACTGGATGACTGTGGATTCTTCGGATTGGGCGGCCATTGAATATGTGAGTTCGTCCTCCAGGGAGGTCCTTTGCAGACGATGGTGGGGGCAAAGCAGATCATTCTGACAACGTGAATGCAGCCGCACTATGATGTTGAGAGATTGACCACGATGCTTAGACAATCTCTTCCATGTCCGAAATGTATCCCACAGCAGTTATCTGTTTCTTTTGAGCGCGAGATTCCTTCTGGGTACCACGTAGGTTTTGGCTGCCCTGCCACATCTCCAAAATGTCATGAACCTTGGCCATTATGTGCAATTTCGTTTCCTCCGCCTCTTTTTTCATTTCCAAGTCGTTTTCAGCGTTTGCTGTATTCAATAATCGGTCAGCCCCTGCCATAATCCCACTATTACCTCGGGCGAACTGCATTACAACGACCTTTCCGCGAAGATCCTCGCCTGTGGTTGTTAACTGCCTCCACCCAATAACCACTTTGCCAAGGCAAAAACAGCCCTCCACTCTGACAAGATGCGGAACGACAGACACTATGTCACGTGCATCATTGAAGAGGTCGGCGTACTTCGAGTGCGTTTCCTCCTGTTGACGGCAACAGTCTATTATGTCCAGTATCCTCAATGTACTGCTAAGCTCCATTGGATCGGGGTTGTAATCATTGAGATATTGATTCATTTGCCCCCAGTTCTTTGGTGCTTGCGGCAGCGAATCCAAACAGAGCCTAGCAGTGGTCATCCAACATGCTGTGTGATCACTTTGTCCAGGTGTCGTCACAGCCACATCGTTAGGCGTTAAGTATTCGTCATCATTGATCAACAAATCATATGGATTCAACAATGATGGACAGAATCCTATACGTGTTTTGGAGGGGATGAAACCATCCCTCGATAAGCTTTCATTTTTATTGACCGGCGCTCGTCCATGTTTGGCCCAGTACTCATTCTCCACATACTTCCGAAAGGGCTCTTGGTATGGGGTAGTATAGGATGTCGTGCCCTCAGGATTAATATCCATTCCTTTGTGCCACGTTCTGAACGATCAGAACTTCCGCAAAGGATCGAGGATATGTGCATAAATGAGGAGCTTGCCGGTCTATGTCGTCACTTCAGTGTAGGATTTGAACAGCTTCCGTCGAGCAAACCTCATGGCGAGGAACAAGTTTTCCTTCAATGGGGTCGTTCTCTCAGCCCAAGCACGCATCACGCCATCCATGTGATACAACATATCATTGTCCACTGTGATAATGTGATGCAACATGACTGTATGCCTCTTTGAAATCTACAGGGTCCAATATAGAAATGGCCTCAACACTTCCATGACATAGTTCACAATGGTCCATTCATCTTGAGTTGTGGAGGGTGGCCTGTAATCACAGTATTGTGGGTTATTAAGCCACATGGGTGTGAGTCCATGTAGACGAAAGGCGCACTCCAGCAGCTCCGGGGTCGAGTTCCACTGGGTCTTCACATCCATAATCAGAAGTACCGCGATCCGCAGTGTGGCCTGTTGACAGTCAATATACTAGTTTTGACGACCAGGTGTTAGTGTAATCAATACAGCAAGCATTCTCTGCTATATGAAGGTCAGTTTCAGCATTTTCAAAATATCTTGAGATACGTACTTTCTCAATTATCTTCGATAAACCGGGTTTCATGGTTGACACCTTATTGATTCTAGCGTTGCCCTCTTTTCGAAGCCTTTGACTCTTCCAGATGTCTACACACTGTTTCTCTCCAAATTGCGGATCGAGCTATTGGGCTTCCCAAGACTAGGTGCCACCTTTCACACCGAGAGTGCTCATGAATGCACCTAAAGCCAGCTGTATGACGTGCACCATGGAAGGTTTGTGGTTCCTCAATGCAGGCCACTCAATTCCAGGGGCCTCAATTGCTGATGGCAGATTGCATGTCATCGAGTAATTTGAGGAGGCATCATCAGTTGTAATTCCAACCAAACGACTGGTGGTAAGCTCAAAAGGTTCAAGAACGCCCTTCTAATGTATGGCTACCCTTGCTTCTGTATGTTGGCCCTTGACCTATCATCCTTGATTAGCTTTCAAAACATGAATGGAACAGTCGATCAACATCGTCAAACGCGAGTTGAACTTCACGCAATGGCCAGTTTCGATGCATATCGTAAGCAATGCCCGACATTATGGCTAGTTTCTTCGTTGATGTCCATCTGTCTAAAGCCAAACTAATTTATTTAGTGTTGGCAATTGCGTCCTAATTGCATCCACGGTCAGAGCATATTCGCTCCGGCAAATGTTCCTAATAGTCGTAGCGGACAGTTGCACTAGGTCATCACATAATGCCTTATGCGACCGTCGTAGCTCAAGATTTGATATACTGTTACATGGAATGTGAGGTGGAACAAATCCTAACATGAGGTAGCAATTCCACGTGTGTTGGTGAAATTCGGAAATTTCAAAGTGTTTATCAGCCAGTTTGGAAAGTTTTGTCTGTCATTTCAGTCAAGATGGATCCACCGGGATGTCAAATATGATCTTCCTCTGCAAACTTACTGTTGTGATTCCTCGACTTCCTTGCCTCCTTAGGATGGCTAAAGCTGTTTCATCAATTGTCGAACTGGTCAATTTAGTGACCTCTGACTCTGTCCATGCGTTTAACTTCACGATGTGAGCATTTACCTGGAAGTGTTTCTTATTTGACGTTGTCCCATGTTCCGATGGATGGCAAACAACTTGATGGCAACCGATACATATGATGCCAGGGCTGCCAGTCACTTTACTTCCGCAGTGAAATCGAACCGGCACAAAGGCGCATGTCGAGTAGTATTTCAAACAATTGGCCGTCACGAGTCCATATTCTGTGAAGCCCACCAACCTCGCAGATGATTTGTAAGGTACGGTCGCTCAAATCACAAATGAAGACACGTTCATTTCTGGAAGAGATTATAACCTCGAGCAATGAGGTTTTCAAAGATTTTGAATCCGACATTGCGGTAGCAATTGGACAGCTGGCTAATCCCACTCGAATGACTGCTGAAAGTAACGATACACCAAAGCACACTGCGGGTTCTCAAATATTGACTCTACTGTTGCAGGTTAAAAAATCAGATCTGTAAGAGATTGCATGTATATTTGTGAAGTTGTATACGAGGTTAGTTTGCGAAGACTGACAGCATGAAACTGGATTTAGCAACAGCTCGAGACAGTTGATTGCTTTGTAGCGTTCTGCAAATGCACAAAATATGTTGACGGTCTGCGGGCGCTCACTGGTAGCAGGTGGACATGATATCGTCACTGGCAGTTTCCCTAATCCGAGCGGCAGATGGGTTAGTTGTGGGTAACCTACATTTGATTGCCGTTGGATTATCGAAGATGCAAGATCAAATCATGTCGAGACTCCTTTGACAATCATTCTGGGACAATGTAACAATCATGTCGTAAGCATTGTTGCATAGAAAGGCGGCTGATAGTTCGATTATGCATCACAATAGTCTAATCGCCCCATGATATTCCAAGATGGAATGCCTAAAATCGTTCACACTCCGTTGACGATCATTTTTATGGCATAGTGACCAGGTCATCAGAAGCATTTCTGCCTAGAAAGGCGGCTGATAGTTTGATTATGCATCAATGTAGTCTCATAGGCCCTTGATATTTCAAGATGCAAGGTCTGGAATTGTTGACGCTCCGTTGAGGCTCATTTGTAGGTCATTGTGAATAAGTCGTCGAACTCATTTGTTCATCGAAAGACGGCCGATAGTTCCACTACGGCTGTATTTCGCCGCACATCCCTTCCATTTTCCAAGATGCAAGGTCAACAGTAGTTGACGCTCGGTTGACACTGATTTTCAAGACATCACGGTGATGTTGTCGCAACCATTTTGGAATCGTAAGACGGGCCGTAGTTCAATTATGAATGAACATTGCAGGGTGACCATCTGGATTTTCCAGGATGCCATGCCAAAAATCGTTGATGTTCTGTTGCAGCTCACCTTTAGGCTAACCTTGAAGTCATACACACAGTCATTCGGTACTCAACAATTGTGCATACAATGCATCCAGTGTTTTATGGCAGCCAGTATACGGTTTCTATCTATTATCATTTGGATGCAAAATTTTTGAGACATCTAAGTTTCTGAGCCACCACTATATACATCATTTCCATGATGACTGACGTAGGACCATCGCATTTCAGTGATTTCGGCCAGCAATTTACCGCATAATGATCCATGCTCTAGTGTAAGACATTCACAGTGTGACGTCCGCACCATTCTATATCCTGCTCATTCTCCACCATTACCAAGATGTACCATACGCAATGTTTGATTGCCGACCATGTGCAGGAGGTCTGAGCAGAGAGCTATGAAGTTGGCTGCATGGGTTAATGGAGAATATTGGCTGTCATTCATCCGGGTTTTGGATGTGTGTTGACCGCTGCTCCCATGAGTGGTATGACATCACTGACTTGAACGTTGTTCCAAAATTTGGTCTCAAATTTAGGTCCTGATTTATCATTTAACCGTAACATGCAACACCAAATACAGTTCATTGTTTATCAATCAACTTGATTTGGTGTCAAGCAAATTTGCATGGCGCGTGCGACCCTTGCACAGACACTGACGAATAATCTTGTCTCACAACTTAGTCACTGAAATCCAGAAAAAGCTGACACGTAAAGAAGTGGGTACAAATTGCTTTTATTTGAGATATGTCGTCAACAATACCCATTTGGCTCTCTATTCCTCAGGTGATGCTGGAGCCGTCACAATGTCCTTGTGCAAATTCGATTTCTATATGGTAATTAGTTTGCAATTGGTGATCGCAACGGGTCGAGGTAACCTGCCAGCGGTCCCGGTTTGGACCGCTGAAACGGGTCGGTTTGGTTCCAAACCCGGCCAAATACCCGACCCGCTGACTCTTGGCAGGCCAAACCCAGACCCATACATGTCAACCTGTGGGTTTCGCCGGGTTTGGCTAGACCCGTTGGGTCGAATCTCTGGATCTGCGTTTCAGGTTTCACATGTATGGTTGCAATAAGATATACTACTGCTAATCGTAAAGTATTGACATTGGTATGTCACGGTTGATTCTTGGCGTATCAGCCGCCTTGATGTGTAAAACACGGATCCTCACGCACCTAACCACATGCTGCAAATTAGTGTCAACAGAGCGTCAACAGAGCGTCAACACAGCGTCAACAATATTTGGTCTTGCATCTTCGGTAATATGAGTGGTGCTTGATCAAAAGCATCCATAAAGAAGGATATGGCAGCCTGTATAGGCAGATATGTACGGGATAATCTAGCCTCATCCTCCGGGACAGTAACCACTTATTTCATTTAGAGAGCTACCATCTGGTATTCTTGAAACTTTTAGCATATGATGACAGTCAAAACGATGTATATAGACAATAACCGCCACATCATGATGTGATTCACCATGATGGAAGCCCAACAATCATTGACACTCTGTTGACGTTCATTTTGAAGATGGGGAAGAAAGTGTTTAACTTTCACTTTTGCCTATCACGGCAGCCAATAATCAGTTTTTGGCAATGTGCAACCTGTTGCCCCCCAGATTACACATCATACATGACCAACAATCGTTGACGCTCCGTTGACGGTCATTTTCATGCTGGGGCAAGAAGGGTATTGCAATCCGTTTTTCCTATAAAGGCAGCGAATAGTTCCTTTATGACAGACTGCAGTCTATCGGAGGTGTGATTTCCCTGGACTCATGAGCAAAAATCGTTGACGCTCCATTGACCCTCATTTTTATGATGGTGCAGGGAGGGTATTGTTACCTGTTTTGCCTATACGGGGAGCCAAAAATTCCTTTATGACTGACTGCAGCCAATCGGAGGTGTGATTTCCCAGGACTCATGACCAAAAATCATTGATGCTCCGTTCACGCTCATCATCTTGATGGGGCAAGGAGGGCAGTGCAATCTGTTTTGCCTATAAAGGCCGCCAAAAATACCTTTATAAGTGACTACAACCTATCGGAGGTGCGATTCCCCAGGACGCATGACCACAAATCGTTGACGCTCCGTTGACCCCCATTATCACGATGGGTCAGGGACGGTATTGCAATCTGTTTTGCCTATAAAGGCAGCCAAAAATACCGTTATGAGTAACGATGACTTAGCTGAGGTGTGATTTCCCAGGATGCATGATCAAAAATCGTTGACGCTCCGTCGACGCTCATTTTGCCATTGCTGTATCCAAAATATGCAATCATTGAATTTGGCACAGTTTATCACTCACATTGTTGTGGCTGTCTTTCTTGTGTTTTCATTTACATTCTTCTTGATGACTACGTTGTTCTATAATAATACATAGGTATATATAATCATAATCGCCAAAATCCCGTCTTTCGGTGAATGCTCGTCATCAATTGCAGGATCGCTCAATCCGCTGCTCTTGTCTCCAAAATGAATGTTAGCTGCATTACCACACCACAGAGTGTGTACTAACCTTCATCAGTCAGCATATCTGGATCAAAATCGGTAAGGTGCGCAGTATCCTCATCATCTTCGAAATATTCCGCCCATGGAAAAGTTGTATTCGAATCCGTATATCCGGCCGGCAAGATGATGATTTCAGCAGGTAGAGCGTCGGAAGTGTTAATCGTTGGGGTGGGTGGCGTGCCTGGCGGATGTGGAGAAGGCTCTGGAATCCGCTCTCTGCGTCGGGCGGGTGGAGGTGCACCTTTTCCTTTTGGTGTCCAGCGTGTCAGCTGATTCTTTGCAGTGCCATTTTGGCAAGCAAGGCAGCCGGACTGTTGGTTTTGACGAAGCATTGCGCGGAGTCTTTCTATCGCAGCCTTCACCTTTCTGTGCCCAGGAAACTCAACACCCTGCTTCTTTCCTTCTCGGAGCTCGGCGCGTGGTTTGTTGTTGAGATATTATGTTTCCTCAATTGCGGCGCGCGAAAAGCCTTCTATGGCCATTTTGGCCATATTCAACGCCCGGCACATGTCGGACTGTTCCAGCTGTACCCAACCTCCTTGCCTTGCCATAGTTGCAGACATGTTGAAAACCTACCAGACATTAGTTGATGCTTTTATCAATGAAATTCGGCTGTTACCTCTACAATATACGCTTCTGTAGCCTCCTCTAAGGTGATTAAAGCCTGTTTCGTCAACTCACGCGGACACTTATCAAGAACATCATCTGCCAAATCCCAGAGCTCACAACGTCATGATGTTTGATCTCGCGGACTGTGCGGACAAATGGCTTTATCGACCATGAAGGTTTCCCGTTACGGGCAGCCATAAATTCGTTACGTAGCTCTCTCCGGGCACACGCTGTACCCTATCCGGTTAATCGCCCGTCGATTGCATCGATATGGATTTACTCACATCCCACTCCATGCCGCTTCATCTGTCTTCTGCTGCCAGTCTTGTGGACGATTTGTATATGTGCATCCTGGGTCATATGTTTGGTGGCTGCATCGGCAGCGTCGAGGTGAACTAACTTGTGTCCGCGCTCTTGTTGTGTGCCGAGATTTTGTGTAGTTCATATAGCACCCGCCAATCGGCCGGTATTCGATCCGCTCTCACCTGGTGGGGGTGGTTGTGAATCCATGATGTGCTGGTGTGGAATAGCAGAGGAAGATGATAACGAGAGGAAGTGGGAAGCCCTGAGGACTATATAGTTAGCATCTTGTCAGAACGGAATAAGTAGCAGCTAACATGACTGTTATGCTGACGATGAATCCTGCTGAGTATGGCTGCAACTTGCAGGGGTTTCCCACCGCCCCGCAATTAGCAAGAAGTCCGCCTGATGTTGTATGTTTGGCAACAAGGATAAATTGCGGTGTACGACCGGCGGAATCGCCTAATTGCATGAAATCAATAGGAGGTAGTTCGAGGGAAAGAATATCTGGTGATGTTTGTCTCAAATGATCCCCAGCATATTACCTGAAAATATCACTAACAATCAGGTCATGTTGTATGGTTAGGGTCACTATTCCTGATTTTTTGACAGTCAGGAGGAAGATTTTGCTTTGTTCAAGATGAGTAAACGTACCAACTTTGACATACAAGATGCAGCTTGCCTCCAGATTCTCCATAACTTGCAACATCCAACATCTCGCCTAACAACACAGTCCACGCAAACTACAATGGTCAATGCTCCGAAGAACTACTTTTCGCCACTTCCGGCTGCCAGAAAGGGGAAATCAATACACCGCTCAACCCAACGACGTCATCAATTAGATCATGGCAAGAGCGGCTTCGACGCAGATAGAGTCCGAGCCCTTGGGGCATTGCGCAGCTTGAGATCCAAAAAGAGCCTGGCGGTGGAGAAACGACGAGAAATGCACTTCATAAGCAATGACGTGAAAGTGACATGGATTGAGGATTTGGTTGAAAGAGAGACCGCTGGGGCAAGAAAGCGCGTTGAAGACGCAGAGGCAGTAGTTCAACAAGAGCAGGACGAAATGACACACGCTGACCTCGCGGGATTGACGTTCAGAACGCCCGAAGAGACGTTTGAAGAGATACTGGTTGCTATCGGAGATAGTCTTAGTGATCTTGCAAGTTCCAACAATGGGGAAGATGGGGAAGATGAGGATGATGAAGAGACTGCGAAGGGCAAGCTGAGCGAAGATGACGATCCCGGCTGGGTGATGGGCACGCTCACTAAAACGGTACAGCAGCGCATGGAGAGGTGTCGGCAGGAGCAGATGAAGTTCAATGATTTGACTCAACCGGGATGGGAGGATGCAGCTGAGTACCTGCGTGGACGAGATATGAATTACGGCACATCCGAATTGAGGGTTCCGGCAGTCGTTCAGCCGCAAACGAATGACGACGCTCTGCCACATCCACTGACAACATTTACAGAGCTTATTGAGAGCCTTGACTAGCCCGCTAGAACGGTTCCGGGTTAGGGTTGGAACAGGAACCGAACCATGGCAACGGTTATACCACATGAAAAACCCGGACCGGTGGCATTTGGGCCAGGTTCCACCTCAACACCCGGCCTTTGCAAGCCCAGATGTTTCGCTCCAATTAAGTGTTTGAGTTCTGATCGTATCATGACATGATGTATACGCAGATTGTGCAGTTTTAGCCCCTCTTTCACCTCCTGCTTTCAGATTTGCGACCCGACCAATATTCATTGAGTCGCTTTCGAAAACACGCCAATTTCGCCTAAAATCAACACATATTTCACAGCCACTCAAGGAATATTGTTCGGATCGCAAATCTGAAACCAGGTGGTGAATGAGCGGGTGAAACTGCGCAACCTGTGCATACATCATGTTATGATACGATCAGAACTCCAATACTTAATTGGAGCAAAAGATGTAGGAACCGCAAAATGGACCTGCGGTCCTGTTCCTACCCGGCCAAAAAACACAGGGTCACGGTCTGGTCCGGGTAACAAACCGGCCAAGACATCGCAGTTCAGGTTTTTGGCCGGGTAACGAACTGAACCGAACCGAACCGCTAGCCCAAAACCGGACCGCTGGCGTGGTTCCTGGACCCGTTGCTATCACGAGTCTTGATATTGTCCCCGGAATATTGGAAGGGCTCACTCGACCAGGAAGTAGTCATATCAGCCTAGGTTCGGTGAAGCAGCGGTCAAAATGGAGCATACCTGGTGGTACGGCAGCTGCGAAGTGTGATTCGTCACCGTTGCTGAAAGCGAAGCCATTTGAACCAGTAAGCTTTTAGCCCCTGAATATGGCCTCCACGTAATAACCATACAGATATCGGATTCCGATGAAGAGATGGTGATGGCTCCTGTGTCGGTGGGAGAATAGATTTGCAAAATGTGATTCTTCACGTCTGGTCGGGGGGAAAAGCAAGTTGTTTTCCAATTTTGCTACGTGTCAGCTATTTCTTGATATCAGTGACCAAATTGTGAGACTTGATAATTCATCTGTGTATGTGCAATGGGCGAACGCACCATGTGAATGTTCTGGAATCAGAATTGTGCTGTAAGACGGCCAAAACGTTCAGTTTTAGTCTGCAAGTGACTGTTAAGTGACAAAGTAAAGCAATATTATTGACAAAATTAGCTAACAAAATTTAAGTGACTGATGTCATCGGTGTCATGGAAAGAGCTGTCAGTGCGCCTGACGAATTGATCTGAATGACAACAGTCATGCTGCATTCATCCATGTATCCAACTGCATAACTCTCCGCACAGACCTGCTGCACATGATGGCGATATTTGAAATTGCTTGTTGTACATCATGGAAATCGAGGAGAAGGAGCTGAATAAGGAAAGGTGAGGAAGTTGAGCTATATTCATTAAGAAGTAGTGAAATGATCTACATGCCAACAATTGCCAGCCGAAAGCTCGGGCATGTGATAGGGCCACGTCATTTCACACTCAGATAGCATAGATATTAGTTGATCTGAATGTGAGGCGTAAAAAACCTCCTGGATGCAAACGATAATACATACAAATGCAATATTGGATGTCAAACATCTGTATGATTCGTTGCATACAATTATTGCGTGTACAAAGGCTGTTCCAATGTGAGTAATGTGTGCGACAACGGAGTGTCAACAATTTTGAATCGTACACATTCAGCAATCAATGGGCTGCATTATATAATCCTTTCGAAGTGAATGTATAGGTTGGCGTTACTGCAAACAAAACAAATGACTTGGTCATTGCCACATCCTAAAAATGAGCATCAACGGAACGTCAACGAGTTTTGGAATTGCGTTATGAAATAGCCAGTAGGCTGTGCGGTTACAGTACGTCATAATCAGACTATCGGCTGCCTTTCTACAGAACAATGGTGGTGGCAACATTTCTACTATGTCCTTAAAATGAGCGTCAACACAGTGTCAACAATTTTTGGCCTTGCATCTTGGTAATTGCATGGCCTGCGCGGTGACGTTATGCGATAATCGTGCTATCGGCCGTCTTTCTAGGCAAAACCTCTTGCAACAACATCGCTACTGTGTCCAAAAAGTTTGCATCAACGGAGCGTCAACGACTTTGTGTGTTGTATCATTGAAAATCCTAGTGTTGTGCGGCGACATTAGGCCATAATCAGATTATCGGCTGCCTTTGAAGGCAAAAACAGCAGCGATGACATCGCTACTATGTCCTAAAAATGAGCGTCAACGGAGCGTCACCAACTTGGTGCCTTGTATCTTCCAAAATCCTAGGGCTGGGCGGCGACATTATGCTATAATCTGATTGTCAGCTGCCTATCTAGGCAAAAACGGTTGAGACGACATCGCTACTATGCGTGACAAATGAACGTCAACGGAGCATCAACGACTTTTCGCCATGCATCTTGTTAAATCCGGTGGCAGTGGGGTGACATCAACACATAATCGTACTATCGGCCGTCGTTCTAGGCAAAAATGCTTCGTACGACATCGTTTCTATGCCGTGAAAACGAGCGTCAACGGAGCGTCGACGATTCGAGGCGTTCTATCTTGGAAATTCAATTGGCTATGCGACTGAGATGATCTAAAATCGTGCTATCGGCCGCCTTTCTAGGCAAATATGCTAACGACAACATCGTAACCATGTCCCAAAATGGGCGTCAACAGAGCATCAACGGTTTGAGCGCTGGCATTTTGGATAATCTAACCGGAATGGAGCGGAGATACGCCACAATGTTCCTATCGGCAACCTGTGTGTGGAAAACTGCTACTGATGATATCACGTCCGCCTCCTAGAATTGAGCGCCCACAGTGTGTCACGGCGCCGAATACTACACAGCAATAAATTGCATTATGCTGTTCCTAACTGGAGTTTTGCGCGGTCAGTCGTTGCAATCTGTCCTTGAATTCAACTTCACAAATATGCATGCAATGTCTTCCTGATCTGATTATTTTCCTTGTAGCAGTAGAGTCAATATTTAAGAACCCGCATTCTGCGTTACTGTAATGTTATTTTCGCCAGTCTCTCGAGTTGAAATCCCTAACTTTCCAATTTCTACCACCATGTCTGATACACAATCTTTGAACACCTCATTGCTCAATGTAATGATCCCTTCCAACAATGACTGTTTCTTTATTCCCGATTTGAGCGACCATACATTGCAAATCATTGTCGATGCACGGTGGGCTTCAATGAATGTAGGCTCGAACAGGCCTATTGCATGGAAGAATTCGAGACATGTGTCATCATGGCGATTCTATTTGCACTGCGGAATTGAGGAGACTGGCAGCCCAGGCATCATATGTATTGTGTGTCCTCAAGTTCTTCGCCATCCATCAGAACATGTGACCAGCTCAATGGGGAAACACTTGCTGGCAAAGCTCACATCGCAAAGTTGAATGAATTAACAGGGTCAGAGTTCACTGAATTGACCAGTTCGATGGTGGATGAAACATCTCTGGCCATCCTGAAGAGACAAAGATGTCGCGGAATCACAATAGTAAGTGTGCCGAGAAAAATGTTACTTGATATCCAATTCAATCCATACTGACTGCAATGACAGACAAAACATTCCAAAGTGGCAGATAAGGACTTTGAAACTTCCGAATTTCACCAAGACACGTGGAATCGCTACCTCATGTAAAGATTTGCTTCGGCACATATTCTGTGGAATGCTATTTCAAATGTCGATCTAAGACGGTGTTATATGACAGTATGCGACGAGGGAGGTCAACCGTCCGCTACGACCCTTTGCAACATTTGCCGGAGGGAATATGCACTGACTGTGGACGCAATTAAGAAGCAATTGCTAATACGAAATAAAGTTACTTTACCTTTGGACGGATGGTAATCAACAAACACACTAGCCATAAAGGCAATCATTGTGTACTATATGGATCGAAATTGGGCATTGCGTGAAGTTCAACTCACTTCCGATGAGATTGATCGACCCCTCGGTTCCTGTTTCGAAAGCTAATCAATAATGATAGGTCATGCGCCAACATACTGTAGCAAGGTTAGCCGTACATATGAAGGACGTGCTTAATCGTTTTGAGCTTACTGATGGCAGCTTGCTTGGTATTACAACTGATAATGCTTCGTCAAACTACTCGATGACACACGAGCTGCGATCAACACTCAAGGCCTCTCGAATCGAGTGCCTGGCATTGAGGAACCACCTACCATGCATGGCGCATGTCATACAGCTGGCTTTAGGTGCATTCATGAGCAGTCTCGGTGCAAAAGGCCGCACCAAGTTTTGGGAATCCCATGAGTGCGATCTGCAATTTAGAGAGAATCAAAGCACAGACATTGGCAAGAGTCAAAGATTTCGACAAGAGGGCAGTGCTAGAATCAACAATTTGTCGGCCATGAAACCAGGTTTAGCAAAGATAATTGAGAAAGTACGTATTTCATGATATTTTGAAAGTCCTGAAGCTGACCTTCATGTAGCAGAGAATGCTTTCTGTATTAGTTACGCTGACACCTGGTCCCCGAAATGAGTTCAGCGAGTGTCAAAAAACCAAAGTCCGCATTGCGGTATTTCCTAGTATGGATGTGGAGACACTTTGGATCTCTACACTGGAGTTACTCGAGCGCACCTACCACGTACGGGAATTCACCCGTGAGTGGCTTCAATACCCACTATACGCTCAATATTGGCCATTATTCACAACTCAGGATGAATGGACAATTGTCAAGTATGTCATGGAAGTGTTGAGGCCATTTCGATACTGGACCCTTTGGATGTCGAAGAGGCATACAGTCACATTGCATCACATCATCACAGTGTACAACGACATGTTCAGTCACATGGACGGCGTGATGCTGGCCTAGCCTAGTGTTAGCATCGGTTCCGTCTTCGGACCGTTTGTATTATAGCAGTTCCAGGATAACCCGGACCTGGCCGGTTCAGTCCGGGTTCGTGCCAAACGGTTCCCCCAATTAAGTCCCCGAATATTCTTCCAATGATTCAGTGTTCGGGACATGAAATATGCAGCTTCAGCTGCCGCATCTTTTTGTGGTCTCCGAGTTTTGATATCTTTACAACTGAGCAAGCTGCTTTGAAATTATTGTGACTTTTGGCTTAAAAACGAGGTTTTCGAGCTGCCGCTTGCTCAGATTTCAAGATATGGAAAATCCCAGACCGCCAAAAGATGCACCGTGCAAAGCTGCATATTTTACATACCAAACACTAAACTCTCCAATCAATATTTGTGGCCTTAAAGTGATGGTTCGCTTAGAAAATCTTCGATTTTTGATGGGGTAAGGCCATTGCCATGCTGAGATATAAAACCTGCCGGGTCCAAAACTGGAACCGTTGGTATCACTGGCTTTGGCCAAGAAGAAGACTCAATGGAAGGAAGACTTGTTCTTCGCTGTGAAGTTAGCTTGGCAGAAGCATTCCAAATACTACAGTGAAGTAACACCAACGACAGGCATGCACCTGATTTCCTCACAAATCCTTGATCCGTTTCGGAAGTTGCGATCATTCAGAAAGTGAGACAAGGGAATGGATATTCATTCTGAGGACGAGACATCGTTCACTACACAATACCACGAGGCCTTTCTACAGTATGTGCAAAATGAATACTGCGCTAGACATCCATGTGCGCCAGTCAATAAACTCGAAACAGTACTGAGCAGCAATCTCGTCGCCTCCGCTACGGCATCAGGGTCCTATCAATCATTGTTTGATCTATATGATTTGTCCAGCGATGATGAGGAATACTTCACGCCTATCAATGTGCATGAGACGTCAATCGGACAAAGCGAATGCGCAGCCCACTTAATGTCCGCCGCCAGGCTCTATTCTGAATTTGCTGCCTGAAGGACCAAAGAACTGGGGACAAAGTAATCCAAATCTCAACGATTACCACTCCGACCCAATGGAGATAAGCAGTACATTTTGGATACCAGACATAACTGATTTAAGGCGCCAACAGGATGAAACGCACCCAAAGTACGCCAATCTGTCCAATGTGGCTCGCGACATATTCTCTGTCATACCACATGGTGTCAGAGTGGAGACCAGTTTTTCCTTACGCCGAGATGTTGTTGGGTGGAGGCAGTCAAAAACCACAGGCGAGACCCTTCGCGAAAAAGTCGTTGTCAGGCAGTTTCCTAGAGCCAATAACGGGATTTTGGCAGGCACTGACCAAGAATTGGCTACCCCACACACAGAAAACGACTCGGAAATGTAGAAACAGGCGGAGGAAATGATATTGCACAGAATGGCCAAGGTTCATGACTTTGTGGAGATGTGGCAGGGCAGCCAAAACCTACGTGCTACCCAGAGAGAATCTCGCGCTGAAAACAAGCAGATGACTTCCTTAGGTTACATTTCGGACACTGAAGAGAGCTTTAAAGCATCCTGGTCACACTTTCAACATGATGGTGCGGCTGCATTTAACTTTGCCACCAGCTTTGTCTGCAAAGGACCTCACTGGAAGACGAACTCAGATCTTCAATGTCCGCCAAATCCGGAGAATCAACCGTCATCCAGTCGAAAGTCATGATGATAGCGCACCTAAAAGCATTTCGGACACCCATGATTGGCTGAACTGGAATAGCGACTTCGATAATCCAAATGACAGAGAAGATGATTGCGCTGCAGACGACCAATCGGATACAGGCCCCAACACTGGGATTAGGCTCCGGAACGCCCAGAGCAGTAGGATGTGAGCGCCGCGCCAAATGTGCCCGGATATGTTCGGCCGACATAGAAGTCAAAGAAACAGGCTGAAACGGTGTTGGTGACGGTCAATGGAGTTGAAATGGGGAGAAACATAGAAGGGAAGATAAAGTAGGACAGAATGCGTCAATGGTTCACCAGCTTTATGTAGCTCGACCGAGAGTTTCTGTTAATGATATATTATGGGCGAATGGTAAGAAGTAGATTGTGAATATCGGTTCATAAATTCATGCATTGCAGGTGCAATGAATCGTTTGGCATGATAAATCATTTTTAGTTGTGTGAGAGTGAACAGTGCAAGAATATTACGCTGCTCGGCTTTGCCACAGGGCTGAGTCTCATTCAGGTAGAATAACAGCCGATCAGGTCAAATCAGGATGAAATCAATCGTCGAGAGCAGTAGATGTTGAATGGACAATACATCAAAATGAGCAACAACAGAGCGTCAAGGACTTTTGGCCTTGCATCTTGGAAATCGCATGGGATGTGCGGCGACGTTACGCCATAATCGTGCTATGGGCCGTCTTTCTAGGCAAATCCTCTTTCAAAAACATCGCTAGTATGTCCTAAAAATGAGGGTCAACGGAGTGTCATCGACTTTGGGCCTGGTATCATGGAAAATCCTACTGTTTTGCGGAGACAACAGGCCATAATCAGATTAACGGCTGCCTTTCAAGGCAAAAACAGTAGCAACAACACCGCTACTAAATCCTAAAAATGAGCATCCATGGAGCTTCAACGAATTTTAGCTTTGCATCTGCGGTAAGTTATGTTCCGATTAGTGGTAGACATCCATTTATGGGATATTGGTAGCCTTTACACGCGAAAACAGCTGAGAGATGCTCCCTGAGGCATCCTGATAATGAGCGTCAACCGAGCATCAACAGATTTAGAACTTGCATATTTCGTAATCAAGGCATCGCGCAGATCTTCGCGTGCGTAACTGTATTATTGACTTCCTTGCTAGGCAAAAATAGCATATATGGAAGGTGAAACACAGATACCAAATCAATCGATATTACACACTCCTCAAAAAGCAAAAGGATAATGTTGGTTGCTGAAAACGCGATTTTGATAACATACTATCAACACACTGCAAATACAACAGCCTTACATGAATCTATAGATGAACCCACTGGGCGACCCGCTGACAACCCGCCCAATGAAGACAGGTTGGGAGTATTGTTGGAAATGGGTCCGGGTAACCCGCGAGCGGTCCGGGTTTGGACCAGAAAAACCGTTCGGTTCGGTTCCTGACCGGTCGAAAAACCCGACACCGAGCTTCTTGGCGGGCCAAACCCGACCCCGTACCCGTCAACCCACGGGATTTGCCCGGTTTGGCTAGACCCGTCGGTTCCAGTCTCAGGGTCTCCTTTTCGGGTTTGTATATTTATGGTCGCAGTCATATATGTTCCTGTTATGTGCAAAATATTAACTTTGGTACATCATTCTCTTTATTGGTTTGATTGGCAGCCTTTATACTCAAAACAAGGAGAGACAAGCTCCCTGCTACATCCTGAAGTTGAGTGTGATCAAGTGTTGATCTTGCATCATTTGTAAGATTCAAGGTCCATAATAGCCATATTGATTGCTAAGGCAGTCAATCAGCCGGAATTTGATCAGTTTGCACATGCGACTGCGCGAACAACATTTGGAGAGCTGTTGGCGATAGATGATGGTGTCAGCGGAAAATCGCAATGCCACGAGGAACCTCCCGGGATAGAGTAGCAATCTGCAAATAGCATACCGTAAATAACCGTCCCACATATGCATATCGGCTCGCACAACTGACGCAATACCCAATTCATCACCGATTAACAAATCAAAGCCTGTTATGCGCATAAGGGTTTACCCCCCCATACGTCCTCCATATCTACGTACTATACAGGAAATCGATTCAGGTGAACATATTGTATTGGCTTGTGGGTCATGTGTACACAACCTGCACAATATGTGATTATTGACGACATAGCTCTGCCAAAAGAAGTCGGCGTATCTGTTTCAATACGTCAAAGAATTTTTTGATTTCACTGACTATATTGTAAGAAATGATAATTCGTCTGTGCATGTGCAAGGGTCATACGGGCCATGTAAAGAGTCCAAACTCCAAACCAAGTTGATTGACAACTGAGCAACACAATATGGTCCTTCCTTTTACGGATAAGCGAGAATGCGCAATCTAAACTAAAGATGAAATTTACTAACAAAGTTTCACTTAGTGATGACATAGAAGTCATGGAAGGAGCAGTCATAGCGCGACACAGATCTGGATGAATTACCATCATCATGTTCCATCCAGTCATACAACCAACTACATTACTCCGCGTTTAGACCGGGCGCAAATAGTGAGCATTGGGAAAATTGCTTATGGTATGTCATGGAAATCAAGCGGATCGAACTGGATATGGCTAACTGAGTATGTTGGGCTATATTATTGGAAAATTGGGTTATGGCACTAGATGCAGTGAATTGCCAACTGAAAGCGCTGAAATGTCACCGCGCTAAGTTATCCATCGCTCAGAGAACTTCTGTATCAGTTGATCAGAAATTGATACGCCATAAAGCCTTTGCATGCAACTGAATATTGGTACAAATTATTCATTGGCTGTCAATAATGACTATATGAGTATTAAAGCGACACGGGAACAGCTCCATTGTTACAATGAGCGTCAACAGAGCGTCAATGAATTTTGGATGTGTAAGCAACTTAATTGGAAGGTGATTTGCTCGCTGCTATTCATAATCAACAGACTGGCAGCCTTAGTAGGCAAAAGAGACCGCGGCGCGGTAACAGCCACATTCTGATACTGAGCATCAACGGAGCGTCAACAATATTTGCTGTGGTAAGTAAGTTAATTGATAACTGATTTGCTCGCTGTTATCAATTAACAATGTATGGGCAGCCTTTACAGGCGAACGAGCAATCGACACGTTAACAGGCACATTCTGAAAGTGAGCATCAACGGAGCGTCAACGGTTGTTGGTCTTGTCAGTATGTCCATTGGGATGCCATTTGCTCGCTGGTATCTATAATCAACATATTGGCAGCCTTGATGGGCAAAAGAGACAGCGAGATGGTCCCATCCCCAGTCTGAAAATGAGCGTCAACAGAGCATCAACAATTTTGGGTGTTGCATCTTGTATAATCCAAGGGCTGTGATACCGCATTTTCCATAATCAAAGTATTGGCAGCCTTTATAGGTGATATCGTGCGTGTCGATACTGCTACACCTCAAACTGAGCGTCAACAGAGCGTCAACAGATTGTCAACAGAGTATCAACACAGCGTCAACAGATTGTCAACAGAGTGTCAACGATTTTGGGTGTTGGATAATGTGAAATCCAAGTGCTCTGCTATGGCATGTAGCCATAATCAACGTGTTCGCATCCATTCTGGTCAAATGCGATCGCGAAATGGTTACTGCCCCACTCTCAAAATGAGCGTCAACAGAGCGTCAAAGATTTTATGGGTTGCATCTTGTGTAATCCAAACACTGTGCTATGGCATTTATCCATAATCGAAGTTTTGGCATCCTTTACAGGAAATATCATGTGAGTCGATACTGCTACACCACCAAATGAGCGTCAATGAAGCGTCAACAGAGTCTCAATAGAGCATCAACACCGCATCAACAGAGTGTCCACGGAGTGTCAACAATTTTGGGTATTGCATCTTGTATAATCGAAGGGCTCTGCGACGGCAGATATCCATAATCATCGTATTGGCAGCTGTTCTGAACAAAAGTGATCGCGACATGGTCACAGCCCCACTCTGAAAATGAGCGTCAACAGAGAGTCATGATTCTGAGTGTTGCACCTTGTATAATCCAAGGGCTGTGCTATGGCATTTATGCATAATCGAAGTATTGGCAGCCTTTATAGGCAATATCATGTGTGGCCATACCGTTACACCTCAAAATGAGCGTCATCTGAGCGTCAACATCGCGTCAACAGAGCATCAACAGAGCGTCAACACAGCATCAACACAGTGTCAACAGAGTGTCAACAGAGTGTCAACACTTTTGGGAGTTGCATCATGTATAATCCAAGGACTCTGCTACGGCATAGACCCATATCCAACATATTGGCAGCCATTCTGTGCAAATGAGATCGTGACAAGGTTACAACACCTGTCCGAAAATGAGCGTCAAAAGAGCGTCAACAGAGCATGAACACAGAGTCAACCGAGAGTCAACAGAGTGTCAACGCCTTTGGGTGTTGCGTCATGTTTATTCCAAGGGCTCTGCTACAGCATATGTCCATAATCAACGTATTGGCAGCCGTTCTGTGCAAATGCAATCGTGATATGGTCACTGCACCTGTCTGAAAATGAGCGCCAACAGAGCGTCAACGATTTTGTATGTTGCATCTTGTATAGTCCAAGGGCTGTGCTATGGCATTTATCCATAATCGACGTATTGGCAGCCTTTATAGGCAGTATCTTGTTTGTCGATACCATTACACCTCACAATGAGCGTCAACAGAGCGTCAACACACCATCAACAGAGCATCAACAGAGCATGAACACAGTGTCAACTGAGTGTCAACAGAGTGTCAACGCTTTTGCGTGTTGCATCATGTATATTCCAAGGGCTCTGCTACAGCAGATGTCCATAATGGATATATTGGCAGCCGTTCCGTGCAAATGTGATTGTGACATGGTCACTGCACCAGTCTGAAAATGAACGTCAACAGAGCGTCAACGATTTCGTGTGTTGCATCTTGTATAATCCAAGGGCTGTGCTATGGCATTTATCCAAAATTGAAGTATTGGCAGCCTGTATAGGCAATATCGTGTTTGTCGATACGGTTACACCTCAAAATGAGCGTCAATAGAGTGTCAACACAGCATCAACAGAGCGTCATCAGAGCATCAACCTAGTGTCAACTGAGTGTCAACAGAGTGTCAACGCTTTTGGGTCATGCATCAGGTATATTCCAACGGCAATGCCACCGAATATGTCCATAATCAACGTATTGGCAGCTGTTCTGTGCAAATGCGATCATGACATGGTCACAGCACCTGTCTGAAATTGTGCGTCAACAGAGTGTCAACGATTTTGTGTGTTGCATCTTGTATAATCCTAGGGCTGTGCTACGGCATTTACCCATAATCAAAGTATTGGCAGCCTTTATAGGCAATATGGTCTCTGTCAATGCCACTACACCTCAGGCATCAATGGAGCCTCCACAATGTTTGGTCTCGTAAATAAGGTAATTGGTAAGTTATTTGCTTGCTGCTATTCATAACAAATGTATTGCCATCCACTATGTGCAAAAGAGCAAGTGACACAGTCACGGCGCCATTCGGAGAAAATCTGTCAACTCAGCATCATCCGAGGGTCATCAGTTGCTGGCGATGCAGATCGGGTAATGAAGTCATCGAATGCATATTTGAGCTGATAATTGACCTATTGACCTCCTCCCTGGTCAAAAGTACATAACATTAAAAGAAAAACATGAATCAAAATATTGTCGATCTCGCAATATGCAAAACATGCAAAATGTGATTACTGGATGTCAAATGATCGATTCTGATTGAGTACTATAATCGAATAGCAAAAGCAAGCATGTTATATGAATTGACAGATGGACCCGCTGTACAACCCGCTGGGAACCCGCCCAATTCAGACGGGTAGGGAGATGTCGATGTAACCGTACCCGAATCGACAGTTCGGGTTTATTGACAACCCGGACCGCCAATCTGGCTCCGGTTCGGTTCCGACCCGTACCCGGACCCGCAGTGACGGTCCAGACCCGTTGCTAACACTAGTTTGGAGTATACTATGGAACTCTACCCCGATGGGCAGTTCGGGTTGAGTCACGACCCAGCCTGCCAATTTGGCAATGTGTCAGTTTGGACCAGGACCCGGACCCGAAGTGACGGTACGGATCCGTTGCTAACACTACTTGCAATCCTATATGCTGGGTTGAATGCGAACTGGTGGAACTGGCATTGCAATCTCCCTCTGAGACGTACCAGGCACCATGTCGGGTATGAGGAATACTATGTGATTGTCTGCCTGAGGTTTCTCCGAATGAAGCCTTATTTGACTACATCCCTGGTGAGAGGTCACTTGCGGCATTTGGGATTTTCTGGGGACAATATCTGGAACCAGCATATGCTCTTCAAATGTTGTGGGTGATAGTGTAGCCGCGGTCGTGTCCGTTAGAGGCTCCACAACTGCCGGATCCTTCAGTCGTTTTGTCCCATACTTCATATCTCTCTCAAGGAAGTAGTGAGGTGGGTCCCTGCATCCCGGTTGCGTCAGTTCGTCAATTCTCTTCTGCTTCTGCCGAAAGCTCTCCATCCGGTGCTGTAATGTGTTGGAGACTGTGCTCATCACCCAACCAGGTTCATCATCTTCGGTCAGCTTGCCAAGGTCTGTATCTTCCTCATCATCAACCTCCTCTTCCCCATCCTCCTCATCTTCGGGTTTTGCATGATTGCTCAAACTGTCCCAGATAGTATTCAACAGCTCCGCAAACATTGATTCAGGCTGTGTGGTTGTCGAACGTGCTTTGTCATCATACCTCATATCATCCATCTCCTGCATCATCTCTGTCTCAGCATCTTGAACTCGCTCTCTTGCCACTGCGGTGTCTCAATCAATATAATCCTGGATCCATTTCTCTTTTTCGTTCTTGCTTGAAAAGTCTCTTTCCCATCCTGTGTCCGCCCGGAGCTTCTTTTTGGATCGTAACCTGCGCAGGGCTCCCAACGCTCGGATCCTCTCTGCCTCAAAGCCACGCTCGCCTTCATTCGATTGCTGATGTCGTCATGTGGATTTCTTTGTCAATTTGCCGTATTTGCCTGCCGGAAGAGGAGAATGGTTCTTTTTCGCAGCATTGACCATTGTATCTTGTGTTGACCTTGTTGGTGGGCGGGATGTTGGACGTTGCAAGATATGGACCACATGGAGGCAAGCTGCAACATTTATGTCAAGGTTGGCAGGTTTCAGCAAGTTGAACAAAGCAAAATCAGCGTTTTGACCGTCACTACATTGGGAATAGTCATGCTAACCATACATTAACACTTGATGCTTAGCGTGTGATTCAGGTATGGTTCTGCTGATGTCTTGAGACAATCATCACCAGAGGTCCTTTCCGTCGAAGAGTATCCTTTTTATATCTATCAATAAGAAGATATCAACTGTCAGTCATCATGAGATATCCCTGCAAACAAACAAACAATATCGGACCGACTTACTGCATATCTCGGGACTGTTGGAATCCCCTGCAGTTATATGCAGTGCAGCTATACAACGCCGGATTAAGCTTGAATTGACGGTGCAAGTTGGCTGTCACTCGTTCCATTTTGACTTGTAGCTGACTATATAACCTTCAGGACTTCCCACTTCGTTTCATGATCATCTTCCTCTACATTCCACAATAGCAGGTCATGGCTCCAGATATACTTCAACCAGGTGCGATAGAAGCAGAATCGAGCCGAACCCCAAGCGCTTCAACCAATGCGCCACCCAGTGAGACCCACCAGCAACGCAGACACTGGGTAGTTCAGCGCGACGCTGCATTTGTAGCACCGACACCAAGACCCACAAGGCAAATTTGAAAATGATGCTCAAACCAGGCATCTGCAAGAATAATAAACAGCATGCGATCGGATGTCATTTCATCCATATCGATGTAGATGACAATCAACTAACAGTCTCACGCACAGCTGGGGGACGTGGAGGTGTACGTGATCAATTCATCGCTGCCCGTACCGGGATACCTCTGTGGTCAACCAAGGCATCTATCAGGATAGTCCGCGAAATTGAACATTACGATGTTGTCAGTCCAGGGATTCCTGCAGACAAATTCGCTGATATATATCACAAGGAATGGACGAAACAGGCTTTGAAGACTTGGGAGGAGGCTACGGAGTCGTATCTGGTTGAGGTGAAAGCCTATTCTCACTCTCAACGCCGCAACAAATTTATTCTAGGTTGTCAACATGTCAACTACAATGGCAAGACATGGAGGTCGGGTACAGCTTGAACAGTCCGACATGCATTTTGCCATGAATATGGCTACAATGGCTAAAGAAGGCCTTTCGTGCACCGCGATTGAGGAAATGCAAGAACAAATCATGAAATCACACGCCAACGGTAGAGAAGAGATGATGCGGGGTGTTGTGTTTCTCGGGTAAAAAAAGGTGACAGCTGCGATAGACAGACACCCAGCAATGGTTTGGGAAAATCAAACGCACGGCTGTCTTCCTGGGCAAAATGGCACAGCAAAGAATCCACAGACTCGCTGGAGGCTCAAAGGCATAGGTGCAACTTCAACATGACCGGCGCCACCGAGGCCCAGAACGTCACCTGTGCCACCTGGTGGCAGTGAGAACACTCAAAGCTCCGAGACAGAAGCTGTGCCACCCGGATATGTGTATATACATACTCCGCTCCCCAGGGCCCAAATTCTCATTCTTGATCCGTATGCTAAGGATCGCATGCGCGATAAAGATTTCATTCCAGATTTGCTGACTGATGAAGGTCGATCCGCAGGTTAGTACACTATCCGCTGCGTTTCAATTCAGCCCACAGCCATGGTGTAGATGACAGCAGCCATTTCAGTCAACATGCCAGCAAAGAGGATAGTTGACGGAAGGGAACGGGATTTTTGAGTATTATCATGATCTACAATTAGCGCACACTTTAAAGTATATTCTAAAGGGTATATTTATATGCATCATTATAGAACAATGTAGTTAGAAAGGGGAATGATCATGAACAGCTTAAAACGGCTGCCACAAGACCATTATTGATATAGTAGGCCAAAGTGAATGGTTCCATATCGCGGTTATGCCCGGGACAAAATGAGCGTCAATGGAGCGTCAACGATTTTAGGTCTTGTAAGTCGGGTAACGAAAATGCGATTTGGTAGTGAATTCAGACAATAGAAGTGTGGCCACCCTTTACAGGCAAAAGAGATCGCAACAGGCTCCCTCCCCACTGGTGAAAAAGAGCGTCAACCAAGCGCCAAGGATTTCAGGTCATGTTAGTCTGGTAATTATTAAGTAATTTTGTAGTTGTTATACATAACATTGGCATTGACAACCTATAAACGGAAAAAATAAGGAAAGTGAAACGCTCCCTGCCCCATCATGATAATGAGAGTGAACGGAGCGTCAACAATTCTCTGTCTTGATAGTCCTGTAATTAAGAAGTAATTATGTAGTGGTTATACATAACGACAGTATTGACAACCTTTATATTGCAAAAAGCAAGCGAGACTCTCTGTGTCCCATGTTGAAAACAAGGATCAATGGAGCATCAATGAATTTTGTCCCTGTAAGTCAGTTGGTATACACACATCAGCAAAAAACATTTCCGTCGGGGCGGAATGGCTCCGTCAGAGTGGACGCGCTGCGTCATAGCCGTCAGAGACACCACGGTGGCGGATTACTCCATGCCCGGGGTCAATACCATGCGTCGCATTGCATTTCGCCTTCCGATGGCCGTTTCGCCGTTTCTTCTCGCAGTGTTGGTCACCTATTTCAAACAAACAGTCTGGCGGGGTGGCCAACTGTGACCATATGTCAGAATGGGTTCATTGGGTACACGCTTGCATCGGGATTGCAATACAATGGGTGACGCTGCGAAAATCTGTCCTCGCGTTCCTTCTACATTGTGGTCGAGGAGCGTAGGAAGAAGGTGAGAAGGTATGATACTATCCGGCCGTGAGGATCCACGGACACAGAGAGTGAGACCAAAAGTTGAGACAGATAGAGTGTGTATTTTCGTTGTATGACAAGATGAGATGAAAATGAGATGCTGTCTATCTACCCTGGGGTCTCCCAAATATATACTCCGCATCGCTCATTGCATCTCCGTTACCCCTGAATCTCCGTACACCCACCATCACTCATTCCACCTCCCTTACCCCCGTATCTCCGTACACCCACCGTCGCTCCGTAATGATATACTTGGAGTCCGTGATCGATCGAGTTTGGAGATGCACTGGGAGGCCGTGATCGAATGAGTTTGGAGATGCACTGGGAGGCCAAGATGGAGTGAACTCAGAGATGCACTTGGAGGCCGAGATCGATTTAGTTTGGAGATGCACTGGGAGGCCAAGATGGAGTGAACTCAGATATGCACTTGGAGGCCGTGATCAAGCAAGTTTGGAGATGCACTGGGAGGCCGAGATGGAGTGAACTCAGAGAAGGACTTGGAGGCCGTGATCATTCCAGTTTGGAGATGCACTGGGAGGCTGTGACCGAGCGAGATTGGAAATGCACTTGCAGGCTATGATCGAGAGAGATTGGAGTGGTACTTCGAGGCGGTCCATTTGGAGGGAGGCGCGACGGCAGCTGATACTCTACTCATTGGTTACCGTGTAATTGTGGGAATGTACAGAGTTGAGCACATCCGCCGAGAGATGAGAAACTGGCTGGGAGCGGGAGACTGTCGATCTTAGGATGATGCTGTACTTGGTGTATGCTGTACTCAGTGTTAACTCATGATTATGGCATGGAGAGATAGAGAGGGATGACTTAACTTCGTGTTCCTAGGTGATGGTAGAGTTGAGCACAAGCAAGAGAGAGATCAGAGGAGATGGGGGAAATCATCAAGAGAAACTGGGACTTAAGAGAATTTCGTGTGCGAGTTAATTGACCATCCCCACTATGGCAAGTACGAGTCCGGATCCGGTGGGTAATAACACTGATACGAGGTCTTCTAAACCCAATCAGGCAAGTGGTACCCCTGATTTCCCATAGCCGCTCGTATCCTCCATTTTATTCTCATCTTCATCCCCCATCTCTCTCTTTCTCGTCCACAACTCTACCATCATTGCAAGAACACAAAGTTAAGTCATCCCTCTCTATCTCTTCATGCCATCAACATGAGTTAACAGTGAGTGCAGCATACACCGAGTACAGCATACACCTAAGATTGTCTGTCTTCCCTTCATTCTCACCATGTCGAGTAGACCCCAGTATGTAGGTTCAGCTTCCGGTGTACCTCCCTACCGATCGACCGCCACCAGCCAGTTCTACATACAAGCTTGAAATGTAAAGTCACCTTGTCACATTCCCACGGTTGCGAGTTAACTAACTGATGAATTGAGTGCCGGCTCGCGGTCCATCGGCCGCCTCCAAGTACTAGTCCAATGTGGCTCGATCACGCCCTCCAAGTGTATCACCAAACTCGCTCGATCACTGCCTCCAAGTGCATCTCCAAACTCAGTTGATCACGGCCCCCAAGCGCATCTCCAAACTCGCTCGATCACGGCCTCCAAGTGCATCTGCAAACTCACTCAATCACGGCCTCCAAGTGTATCTCCAGACTCGCTCGATTATGGCCTGCAAGTTCCCACGATCATGGCCTCCAAGTGCATCTCCAAACTCGCTCGATCCCGGCCTCCAAGTGCATCTCTGAGATCACTCGATCTCAGTCTCCAAGTGCATCTCCAAACTCTCTGAATCACGGCCTCCAAGTGCATCAATAAGTTCACTCAGTTTCCGTCTGCAAGTGCATCTCAAACACGCTCGATCAAGTATATCGTCAAGGTGTGACGGCGGATGTACCGAGATACAGGGGTAATGGAGGTGGACAGGGTGAAGGGGAGTATATATTCGGCAGATCGCAGCCAGTCCAGATATTGCGTGTGTAGATGGGTAGCTATATAGATACATCGATACATACATGAGAATACAAACAGAATACATGACTGTGATTCGAGGTGCCCCCAGACATGTCGCCGGCGCTCCCAGGTGCTCCCAGGCTTGTCTTCGATCGCCAGGCGTTGTGTAAACCGCTTCAGCCTAACCAGAGCCCCTGCGAAGAGTGTAACACACGTGTCGTTCTGATGATGCGTATATGTCACCACAAAGTACAGCAGGTACGTATGCAACGCGACCCGTCGCCAGGGCGACGGATGGTGTGAAATTCTCGATCAGATCATACGAGGTTCCGTCAGAGCCGTCAGCGCCGTCCGGAACACCCGGATGTTTCAGACCAAAAGTAGGGTCGTTGCTGATGCACAATTCGGCAGTGATTATACATAATGGAAGCGTTGCCATCCTTTATAGGCAACAAACAATGAACACGCTGCCTACCCCATCTTGAACATGAGCGTCAACAGCGCATCAACAATTTTTGGTGATCCAAGTCGGGTAATAAAGATGCAATTTGGCAGGGTGTTTACATAATGGACCTGTTTCAACCCTTTCTAGGCAAAAGAGAAAGCAACATGGTACCTGCCCCATCTTGAAAATGACCGTCAACAGAGTGTCAACCATTTTAGCTCTTGGTAGTCTGGTAATTAAGAAGTAATCTTGTAGTGGTTATACATAACGACAGTATTGACAACCGTTATAATCAAAAAAGAATGCGAGATGCTCCGGGTCCCATCATGAAAATGAGTCTCAGCGGAGCATCAACAATGTTTAGTCCTGTAAGTCGGGTAATAATTACACAATTTGGTAGAGATTACACATAATTGTAGTGTTGGCATCCTTTACAGGCAAAAAGCAAAGCGTCATGCTCCCTCGCCCATGATGACAATGTGTATCAATAGAGTGTGGACAATCTTGGGCCTTCGATCATGGTTTATCGAAGTGCCCTGCGGCTGTCAAAGTCGATATACTGAGTTGTAGCCGTGTTTGTAGTCTGAAACACTCGTGAACACTTACTTCCACCATTTAAAAATGATTAGATTGTCAGTGTTCAGGAGGCTATTGCCGGAATATGATTTGCTTATTTGTTCATAAAGGCTCGTGATCACTTGTGTATGGATACATGCGATTATGTGCCACTTAGATTACCCACGATGCAAGACCATCAATTGTTGACACTCAATTGACACTCATTTTCAGGATGGGGCAGGGACTGTCTCTCTCCATGTTTGCTATACCACAGTTGTCAGTACTCCAGCTATGAACACTGCAGTACCATAGTCAATATTTTGCAATTAACAGTAGGATATCTGAATGCGACCATAAATGGAAAAACCACAAACGCGGAACCGGAGATTGGACACAACGGATTATGCCAAACCCGGCAAAACCAGGGGGTTAACGGGTATGGGGCCAGGTGTGGACCTCCAAGAAGCAGCGGTTCTGGATTTTGGACTGTTCAGGACCCAAACAGAACCGATTTTCTGGTCCAAACCCGGACTGCTGGCGGGTTACCTGGGCCCGTTGCTAACACTATTGGTGTGTGCTGTTATTGCGTTAACTCAGGATCATTGCATGGAGAGATAGACAGGGATGACTTAACTTCATGTTCTTATGTGATGGTAGAGTTGAGCACAACAAAGAGAGGGATGAGAGGACATGGGGAAAATCATCATGAGAAACTGCGACTTGGTGAATTCAATGTGCGAGTCAATTGACCATCTCCGAGACAGCTGGTATGAGTCCCGATCCGGCTGCTAATAACAGTAATACGAGGTCATCTAGACACAATCAGGAAAGTCACATTGCCGATTTCTCATAGCCGCTCGTATGCTCTATACTGTGGTCATCTTCATCCCCCACCTCTCTCTTTCTCGTCGACAACTCTACCATCATCGCACGAACAGAAAGTTAAGTCATCCCTCTCTATCTCTCCATGCCATCATCATGATTTAACACTGAGTCCAGCATACACCTAGTACAGCATACACCTAAGAGTGTCTGTCGTCCCTTCAATCGCATGATTTACAGTTGACCTCTGATGTTGGGTTCAGCTTCCGGCATACCTCCCTACCGGTTGACCGCCACAAAGCCAGTTCTCCATGTGATTCACAAGCGTAACGTCACCATGTCACATGCCCACGGTTGGGAGGTAACTAACTGATCAATTAAGTCCAGGGGCGCCATCCATCGACTGCCTCAAAGTACTCGCCCAATCTCCCTTGATGCCGGCCTCCAAGTGCATCGCCAAACACGCAGGATTCCGGCCTTCTAGTTTGCAAGATTATGCACTCCAAGTGCATATCACCAAACTTGCACAATTGCGGCCTCAAAATTCATCTGCATACTGGGTCGATCCCGGCCCAAAAGTGCATCTCCAAACTCTCTCGATCTCGGCCTAAAAGTCCATCTCCAGAATCGTCCTATCATAGCCTCCGAGTGCATCTCTGAGTCCGCTCGCTCTCTGCCTGTCAGGGCATCTCTGAGTCCACGCGCTCTCTGCCTGTCAGGGCATCTCTGAGTTCACTCAATGTCGGCCTCCAAGTGCATATCTGAGTCCACTGAATGTAGGTCGACAATTGCATCTCCAAACTCGCTCAATCACGGGCTCGGTGTGTATCTCTGAGTTCACTCGCTCATGATTTTTAGGCGCACTTCATATTGCTGACATTCATCCCATGGTGCCAGTACAGATATACCGTGTGTATTGTTAGCAACATGTCCGGGCAACCTGCCAGCTATCCGGGTTTGGACAGGAGACACAGTTCGGTTCGATTCCAGAACCATCCAAAATCCCACCCCGCTGAGTGTTAGCATTCCAAACCTGGACCCGGCCGCGTCAACCCGCATGTTTTGCCGGCTTTGGCCAGACTAGTCGTTTCCTATCTTTGGTTCTGCATTTGGGGTTGTTCCATCTATGGTCACATTCAGATCACGTACTATTAATAATAAAATATTAACAAGTGTGCCTCAGTATTCTTTTTGGATGCAGTGGCCGGTGTTGAAATCAAAAAATGGAGATAATTGCTCCCTGCACCATTCTGGAAATGAGCGTCAATGGAGCGTCAATGATTTCTGGTCTTGCATCTTGGGTAATTTGGGTTGCCATAGATTGCAGATAGTCATAACTGGGGTATTGGCATACTTTATAGGCAAAACAGGAAGCGACACACTCCCTGCCCCAGCTTCAAATTGAGCGTTAGCTGAATGTGAACAATGTTAGATCTCAAATCTAGGTTAATCGATGTTGCGCAAGATTGTAGTCCTCTATCACTGATGAAATGTCCGCGTTCCTAATCAGATATGCAACCAACGTTCCTGTGACAGCCTCCCAGATAGTAACAACTCATTTCATTTACGACGATGCAATGAGCTGTTAATGACAATTTTAGCCTAGAGAAACTGTCAAAACAGTGTATCTGGACAACAACCGGCGCATTGCTCTTTGATTACCCATGATTAAAGGCCAAAAATGATTGACGCTCTGTTGACGCCCATTTTCATGAGAGGGCACAGAGTGTGTCGCTATCTGCGTTCCTGATAACGGCGGCCGATGCTTTGATTATATATAGAAACGACCAGACTACCTTTGAATTACTGGATTTACAGGACCAAACATCAATGACCATCCTTGGACTCTGAATTTCAGAATGGGTGCAATGCCACGGCTGCATGTGACGTGTCCAGGGCCGGGTAAGGCCCGCTGTATATAGTCCGCTCGCCACGAGCCTTAGATCTCTAGCGATAATCTCACCTTCATACTACACTACAATGTTGACATCCACGGTTGCAACAGTATGTACTGATATACCTTCCCACGCGGCCATACACGGGTGTATGCCTTTCTACTATTATCACTTTTCAATGTCAAATACCTTTCGCATGCTGGATTTCATGAATTGCCCTTTTCCGACGCGTCACGTCACGCAACACAAGTGCTAGATAACATTCAGATTGAATGCACTGTGTGCATCAGCAAAGTGTGTTGATATGTCTATTGAATTGAGTTTAACGGGAACAGATGATTTGAAGTGGATTCTAGAGGCCGATGTGCCAGAGATGCGTTGTGCCACTGTTAAACGAGCAATCATACGTTCTTGAGATCTAGGAATCACAGATACTCACTAGGCTGGTATTGTCCTCCAAATTGATGTCAAACATTGCAGAGACAATTCCAACTTGATTCCTGGGCAACCGGCCAGGATATGCAGCAGCAACTAAATAAGTCGAAGTCAATTGCAATGAATTCATCATTCGTGAACTCTAAGGCTATCAATTGCGGCATCAATGATACTCGATAAGTTACCTTCCAATTGAGTCAATTGACGATTACAGGGAGTATACCCGACGCTATACATACAGAAGAGTCACGTCACCAGCATTGCCAAAGCTGGCCATTCTGTGGAGCCGGATCAAGAATCCTGCGTGATTCACATCGATCTACATCGCCGACGACAGTTGCACTCCGAGTACCTTCTACACAACTGGCACCTGATTGGATGACTGAATAGGATCGTTGTCAGGAGAGAGAGCCATTCACGACAACTTTATGCAATCTCATCAAACATACGCCAAAGAACGAATCAGGAAATGTGCCCACACAATCGCATACGGAGAGGGTCTTTTCGGGATACAATCGCAATCATTTATATTATGTAGCTGGGATTCCAAGAAACCACAGAGCTACTGAAGGATGGACCGTCTGGGCACTCTCAGGACACAAGCAGATTGCGTATGAATCCAACTTGCACGGATGTTGAATCACTGTGTCGTATCCCCACGTGGGAATGGATGGTACTGGTTGTCAGACAGACCCAATTCAGTGTGACAAGTAGGTGATCTGCTGAGCAAGGTTATTCTTACCAATTGGTGGCTGCCGCGTTGGACGGACTGTGTGAGCTGGAGAATTACTGTTGACTTGCAAAGAATTCGACTTTTGGCTCTGCAACCCCAGGGTGAGCGGAAGAGGTGGCAGTGGACCAGGCAAGCCATCAGGTATGCCCCAGGAATGAACCTGGTTCACGGCTAGGGAGGAGACACGTTCCGAAGATCGCTCTACTTCACATACACAAATAATTTGAGCTACTGCAATTGACGATCTATTAGCCAGTGAGCTGGTCGTATGGACGTTCTTCCTGAGAGTGGGAGTACGTCCGGTGCTGCTGGGAGTGACCGTGGAAAGCAACTCAAGAGGTGAGATAGGCACCAGGCACTGAACGGGCGAGCAGGGAGCAGCAGCGGAAACGGCAAGAAATAGGATCCCCAGAGTTTACTCCTGTAAACATTGTTGGCACGCCAAGACACACAGGGAGCACTGGACGGTGTGGCTTGGACCTATTGCGGCAAACTGTTACAAATATTGGCACCTGGATATTTCCTCAAACCCCTCCATATCTTGTACGAATTGAGATCTAACGTTTGCAGATGGAGCCCATCCCACAACGATGGTGGTGGCAACGGATGATGGAGGGCATATCCTGGCTATATACGGAAATTTCTTTGAGGAAATCATCAGAGCCAACACGGAGGCACTACTGCCGCAGCCAATTCACCATGCAATCGACTTGGCCCCCGGCTACAATTTGCCATTTGGGCAGATTTACAACTTCTGGGAGTTGGGTGGAGCGATATTCACGCAATTGCCTGTATTATGATCACGTGATCACGCGGCCGGATCATGGATTTGGACTTATAGATCCCATGCCATATGGACGGATCAATGAGGGGGTATTTTCATATGATCAACAATATGTCACCAGATGGATTATGGGACTGCGATGAAGAGTCAATAGAAGTCGGACATGATGGAGGTTAGTGAAGATGACCATGAGAATGCGTACAGAGCTAGAAGGGAAGTGACGGAATGCGGCCAATACAAGCGCAATTACACACCGTGTGGAAATGAATAGCTGAAGCCAGAGGGATCACAACGCGATGCATCACAACTTGGGATAGATGACTGCAGATGGTGACAGGAGATGGATCACAGGAGAAGGATCCTGTCCAGAGATGGATCATGGCCAGATATGGATCGCTACAGGACATGGATGGATGACCGGATGTGGATCACGGGAGACAGATGACAATCAATCTCCCTGTCTTGATTGAGGATTTTCAGGCAATGCGAAGTTATACCATTCTCGAAATCATGAATTTGAATTCAAACTAAGAAGGTTCAATGGGATACCAATATGGATGTATACCATGTACCGGCGGCATGCCTCCACCGAGTACGATACCAAGCACAATTCATAGCACTATTCGGAGATAGCAACTTATGCATTTTCGTGCACAAGGTACAATGCCAAACACGATCCCGAATCAGACCCCGAGTCAATCAGCTACAATGCGGACACTGCTCATCATGAAGCCGTGTGAGATAAGTCCTCAGAGGTGCAACAATCTTTAAAGATGGGGATGACAGAGCCGCATTCGCAACAACCCTTACTGTGAACAATTACCGTACCGCATGTCCAGGAACAAAGCACTATCAACCCCATTCCCCAATAGAGAAGGCTGGTGGTGGCATGGGCACCAAGAGAAGTGATGGCAAACACACCTACATATGAATCAAGAAACTGCATGTCCAAGTAACAATCCCGAATGAGATCCCGACTCGATCTCGGCGATCCCGCCCCAGTCTCGATCATCCCGAGATATACTGCTGCCACTGGAAAATCGACTGTATAATAGAGCCTAACACATCGATATCGCACCTGAAGAAGCCGAAATGGAATAGCCGTCAGCAGAGCTATGACCTACGAAAGCGGAATGGCCGTACCAGAATCAAAAACAACCCCTACTGCAAGCAATCACCGTACCAGAAGTGCTGGGAGGAAGCACCTTTGAGCGCACTTTCCGGCAGAGAATCACAACTGGAGATTAGTTGATGAGTGTGCCTTGGATGGGATCAACAGCAGAGTCAACAAGCATACGTGGAAAACAATCCACCTGAGCACTGGAGAGATGATGTGAAGCACAAGGGAGCTTGATATATGAGGAGCGAGTGCATTTATGTCTACAGAAGCAGTTTCGAACATCACTGAAGACGATCTCCTTACATACTACCTACTCAACCGAACAGCATTGCGGAAGTCAGTCAGCGAGCGGCATCACAAGAGACAGTCACCAAATGGCATCATGAGAGACAGTTGAGAGGACTACCGTGAGATGATGACTGAGCATAGCGACCCAGAACATGGCCGAATGACTCCACATTACAATTGAAGAAGAAGATTATTGAAAGCCCTCTACCGATGGCCCAGACTGGGTTGTTTACCACACAGCTTACCGAACAGGATGTTGAACGACCATACTGGAGGCCTACAAGCCTGCATGGCCGATACAGAAGGAAGATGGTTATATCTACTGATGGGCACCGTGTGAGAGCGACCGGCTGCAAAAGCTGATCTGATGTATCAAGATTGGCCTACAATGCTATGCACGAGGGTCTAGAGAGCGCAAGCATGTTTCAATATGTATATTTTGAATGACGATTTCATGAGAAGCTTACGAGATAGACACGAGCGCATATATGATTGACCTTCACCGACAGCTATGATACCGAGAGCAGAAGTCATAATCCATGACGAGAAGTCAAGCCCGCTTCATCCGTGCTGACTTGGGCCAAATGACCACTGAAGCAGCGTCCAAAGCAGCAATAATGATCACTGATAGGCTGGGCCTTCGAAGTTGTTCAGGAGGAACGCGACAGCTCGAGTGATAGCTCACTTAGATGAATAGTGAGTATGACCGGTTACTGGAATGCTTACAAGTCAGATATACGAATGCAATGGCTGATGGTAATGGCGACAGTACTGATGAGCAGCGCGCGGAAGCCACCATCGATGCCGCAGAGTCAAGAAAACACTCATACTATGATTGGGGATTTCACCGAGAATAATGTACCTAATTCCGATAATTACCTACAGTGTGTAGAATTTACATGTGCCAGATTGGATGGTCGGATTCCTGACATTCTGCATGTCAAGATATGGAGGACGGTGTTACTTTGGATGTTCCTTCATTCTTCTTTCTTTACTTCTTTACTTCCTTACTTCAGTATTTGTTTAGATCTCGGCCCAGTTCTAAGGGCATCGAGATAGGTCTATACCTCCTCCGGAGACAAGTTAAGTGGAAGTGGAGTTTCCCTGTTCGCCGGATCCACCGGATGGTTGCCCTGAGCGGTCCTGGTTGGTTGTGGGACTTACAGGTTTGTACGTTTGCGTATATTGGACAGTTGTTTGATTGTTTCCATTACTCTCCCACTTCTCTTCGGGTTTATGCAGCCCATGGGGTCTGCACCTAGTCAGGGGATTGATGAAATGGCACGGCTGCACGTGACGTGGCCAGGACCGGGTAATACCCGCTTTATACGGTTGGCTCGGCACGAGCCTTAGAACTCTCGCGATAATCTTACCTGTATACTAATGTACAATGTTGACATCCACATTTGCAACCGTATCTACTTATATACCATTGTACGCGGCCATACATGGATGGATGCCTTTACAATGGAGCTGGGAGCGTGTTGCTTGCTCCTTTGCCAATAAATCCAGCCAATACCTCATTTTTGGATTATCACAACTGATCGTGATGCAGATTACCAATCGTGCAGAACAAAAAATCATTTAAGCTTGGTTGACGCTCATTTTGTGATGTGCTTATCCACAATATGTCATCATTTCATTTGGCCCAATAGATCACTAACGGTATTTTGACTACTTTCCAACATCTACATGTACTTTCTTCTTCAGCACTACATTGTTCGTTAATAATACATATAAATATATTCTTTATATACACTTTAAAGTGTCCACTACTTGTAGATAATAATACACTCCAAAAACCCATTCCATTCTATCAATGCTCATCTTCACTGTCCAGTTTGCTCAATAGGCTGCTGTCATCTGCAAAATGGATGTCAGCTGCATTACCACGATGCAGATAGTGTACTAACCTGTGGACGTTCCTTCATCAGTCACCAAATCTGGAGTGGGATCTTTATCGCACTTCCGATTCTTGGCATATGCATCATGATTGAAAAATTGAGCGCTGGGAACACCAGTAAGGATATACACATATCCGGGTGGCACACCTTTGATTCCGGATACAGGAGCTGCCGCATTAGCAATGTGTGGCATAGGTGGCGGTTCAGGCGGATATGGCCTCGGTTCTGGTGTCTGCGGTCTGAGTCACTCTTGTTGAGGTGCACCCTTGTCTCTGTGCCTCCACCGTGTGTGGGGATTCTGTGCTGTGCCATTGTGAGAAGGAAGGCAGCCGTCCGTTTGAGTTTCCCCAAGTATAGCCTGGTGTCTTTCCATCGCAGCCTTGACATTTGTATGCCATTGAAACTCAACTCCCCGCATCTTCTCTTCACGGACTTCGGCACTAGGTTTCTTGACTAGGACTTGCGTTTCCTCTATTGCGGCTCTCGAAACCCCTCATTTGGCCATTTTGGCCATATTCAAGGCAAGGCGCATGTCAGACTTTTCTAGCTGGACCCGACCGCCTTGCCTTTCCATAGTTGGAGACACGTGGAAAACCTTCAAGGAATTACTTGCTGCATCTCCATATCAGATTCGGCCAGTACGTCTACCATACACACTTCACTAGCATACTCCAATGGGGTCATGGCCTGTTTCGTCCAGACTCTGGGATTCTTATCACACACTTTGCAAGCGCAAATCCCAGAGATGACAACATCTTGATGTTCGATTTTCAGACTGCGCTAACATATGCCACGGTCGACCATGGAGGTTGCCCTAGACAGGCGGCTAGTAATTGGTAACGCAGGTCTCTACATACACCAGCTGAACGTTATACCATTAGTTCCCGGTCGTCTACCTTGATTCAACTATACTCACATCCGATGGCGGGCTGAATCACATTCTTGCCACTGCCGATTTCACAGACAATTTTTAACTGTGTGTTCAGGGTAATGCTTTCGGTGGCTGTATTTGGAGCGTCATGGTGAGCCAAGTGGTGTCTGCTTTGTAGTTGGGTCTCAACGGGTTGCACATTCGAAGAAGCGCCTGTGGTTCTGCTGATTTCTGTTCCATGCTCATCTCGCGGAGGTGTTTGTGGAGCCATGATTTGCTGCAGTGGAGGTGAAGAGATAATGATATCAAAAAGAAGTGGGAAGACCTGAGCAAGACGATAACGAAAAGCAGTGGGAAGTCCTGAGCAATATATGGTTAGTTTCAAATCAAAATAGCATGCGTAAAGCCAACTTGCACGTTCTACTCAAGCTGAATCCTGCTGTAAGTAGCTGCTAGTTGCACCGGTTTCCAACCGTCCTGCCATTTGCGCCAAGTCGGTGCAATGTTGTGTGTTCATTTACAGGGATAAATCACGCTGAACGACTGCCGAACTGTCTGGTTTGTGAGATACAAATGGTACATTCCTCGTTGGAACGGACGTCTGCCGTTGTTTGTATGAACATATCCCATGGATCTTTCCTGAAACTGATACTAAATGATGTATGGTTATCATTGCTATTCCCAATTTAATGACAGTCAAGATGTAGATTTTGCTTTGGTCAAGCTGATGAAGGGTACCAACCTCGATATAAAAGACCCAGCTTGCCTCTATGTGGTCCGTATGTTGCAACATCCAACATCTTGTCCATCAACATAATCAACACAATATACAATGGTCAATGCTCCAAATAAGAACCATGCACCATTACCAGAAAGTTAATACAGCAAATCGCCAAAGCATTCCACACGACAACATCATCAAGCGAATCAAGGTAATAGCGGCTTGGATGCAAAATGGGTTCGAGCTGTTGATCCGTTGCACAGCCTGGGAACCAAAAAGAAGCTTGCGGCAGGCACATGACGGGAAGCACACGCTGTGAGCAACAGAGACACAGAGGAATTGATCGAGGATCATGTGGAAAGAGAGACCGCTGTGGCATGAAAGTGAGTTGAACACCCACAGACAGGAATTAAGCAGGCGCAGGAAGAAATGAGAAATGCTGAACACGCGGGATTGACAACCACCAAGCCTGAAATACCATTGGAGGAGATATTGAACGCCATCGCAGATAATCTCAGTGATCATGCAAGTTCCTACGATTGGGAGGATGGGGAAGACGAGTTTGATAATGAAGATGATCCTGAGCTGGGTAAGCCGAGCGAAGATGATGAACCCGGATGGGTGATCGGCACAATCTCTCGAACAGTGGAGAATCGCATGGAGCGTATTCGGCAGAAGGCGATGAAGCTCGACAAAATGACTCAACGAGGCTGGGGAGAAGCGGCCGACTAGTTCCGTCAGAGAGATTGGAAGTACCGGCCAACCAGATTGAAGGTTCCAGTGGTTGTTCAATCACAAATGCAAGAGGATACATCCTGTTCTGCGCCGACGACATGTGGTGAGCCAGAGGAGAAACCTGATACAGTCCCGACATAGTCGAAAATGCCCGATGTGACTTCTCGACCTGGGAGTGGTCAAATGAGTCTTGGGTTGCAGAAACCCCAGACATACGAAGGCATTCCATCCCTCCCGCCAGCCCCATCTCTAAATAGTTCAATGATCCAGATATCAAAGCATGATGAACCCGTAAGCTATGAACCATGCACACAGAGTCCCAATCTAATCACCATCAGGATATCGGATTCCGACGAAGATATGGTGACGGCTCCTGTGTCGCCGGACGAATGAATACGCGATTTTGTACTCATGAATATGTATCACTTCGAAAAGCAATAGATGAACCTATTTTGCTATGTGTCAGCTTTTACTTGATTCCAGTGACCAAATTGGGAGATATGGTAATGGGTCTGTGCAGGTACAAGGGTCAGATAGTCCATGCCAATGTTCTAGAATTGAAATTGCATTGACTGACAACCAATTAACAGGATATTGTCCTGCTAGTTATTGTTACGTCAGACAATATAAACCGAATCAGGGATGAAACTCTGTAACAAAATTCAAGTCAGTAAGGTCATGCAGGTCATAGGCAAGGAGGTCAATATGCAACACGAAACCCGACGAATGACAACTGTCATGCTGCATATGATCATGCAGCCAACTCCGTAACTCTCTTCACAGACCTGGTGCACATGGTCGAGAATTTGAAAATTGCTTATAGTACGTCTTGGAAATCATGGGGAATGAGCTGGATGAGGAATGGTGGGGAAGTCAAGATAAATATATTAAAAACTAGTGTACGGATATATATGCTGTCAATTGATGTCCGCAAGCATTCAAACGTGATAGCCTAACGTTATTAATCATACACATAACGTGTCAAGTTGTGGAACAGAAATTGAGAGGCTTGGAAGCTGTTGGATTCAAATGTTTATATATAGAAATGATTAATCTGCTGCCAATAACCACTGTATGGATTTTTGAAGACAATTGTTGAGCATCGACTGACTGTGAGTATGTCAATAATTTGTGTGTCAATCGAGCGTCAACGATTGTTAGTCTCACATTTCCGGCAAACAAATGGCTGTATAGTTTCATCCTTCCAAAGTGAATGTATTGTCGATTCAATAGGCAAAAACGAGAGTGAAATGCTCGTTGACCCATCCTGGAAATTAGCATCAACAATGCGTCAACGATTTTTGGTCTTGAATCTTGGATGATCCAAGGGTGAAGCAACCCCTTCAACCCATGACCATAATATTGGCCGCCTGGATGGGCAAAAATGGAACAGACCATATCGCTACCACCTCCTAAAAATGAACGTCAACGGAGCGTCATCGATTTTTGGTCTTGCATGATGGACACTCAAAGCTCTTTGCATCGATGGTGACCCATATTCAATGTATCGGCCGCCTTGATGGGCAAAAATGTGAGTGACGAGACAGCGACCACCACCCAAAAATGAGCATCAGCTGAGCGTCACCGATGTTTGGTTCTGCATCTTCCACACTCCGAGGGCTATAGAACAATGTTGCCCCATAATCAGCTTATCGGCTGCCGTTATGGGCAAAAATGCTAGTGACAATACAGCTACCACCTCCTTAAAATCAGCGTCAACGGAGGGTCAACAATGTTTGGTCTTGCATCTTGGACAATGCAGGGGCTATGTAACATTGTTATCCCCTATCCAACTTATCAGCGGTCATTATGGGGAAAAATGGAAGCAACAATCTCGATACCACCTCCTAAAAATCAGCGTCAACGGAGCATCAACGATTTCGGGTCTCGCATCTTGCACACTCTAAGGGCTATGGAAAGTCGTTATCCCATATTCAACCTGCCTACTGCCTTTATGGGAAAAAATGCTAGTGACGATATCGCGTCCGCCTCTGTAATGGCACGGCTGTACGTCACGTGGCCAGGGCCAGGTAATACCCGCGTTATATAGTCGGCTCGCCACGAGCCTTAGATCTCTAGCGATAATCTTACCTTAACTTACCTTTATACCACTCTACAATATTGACATCCACGTTTGCAACCGTATCTACTCATATACCTTCCTACGAGGCCATACACGGGCGTATGCCTTTACACAATTATAGCTCTTACAATTTCAGATACAATTCGCGAGTACCGTTGTCAATTATCACACTTGGCACCTGATTGGACGACCGAATCGGATCGTGGTGAGGAGTGAGAGCCATCTACGCCAACTCTATTCTATTTCGTCAAACAAGTCAACGAAAGCGGATCAATCGCCAACAAGTGAATATGGATGTGCCCATACGATGGCATACGAAGAGGGTTTTTAGGAATACAGTGGAGATGATTTTACTTTGTAGCATGGATTCTGAGGATCCACGGGGCTACCGGAGGATGGACCGTCTGGGCACTCTCAGGAGACGAGCGGATTCAGCATGTATTTAAGGTGCGCGGAGGTTCAATTGATGTGTCGTATCCCCACGCGGGAATGGACAGTATTTGGTTATCAGACAATCCCAATTGGGTGTGACAAGTATGTGATTCGCTCAGTGAGCTTATTCGTACACATGGTGGCAGCCGTGGTGGACGCACTGTGAGCTGGAGAGTTTGCGTCGACTTGCAAAGCATTCGACTTTTGGCTCTGCAACCCCAGGGTGCGCAGAAGAGGTGGCAGTGGACCGGGCAGGCCATCAGGTATGCCCCGGGAATGTACCTGGATCACGGCTATGGAGGAGACGTGTTCCGAAGGAGGTGGCGGTGTTCCGGATATTTAAATACTTGGAGTCAATACCTTTGACGATCAACTGGCCAGTGAGGAGGTCGTTTGGACGTTCTTCCTAAGAGTGGGAGTTCGTATAGGGCTGCTGGGAGTGACCGTGGAAAGCATCTCTAGTGGTGAGATTGGCACCAGGCACTGGACGGGCGAGCCGGTAGCAGCGGCGGTAGTTGCGGCAGAAGAGTGTACCAACAATGCGGACCTTGAATGACTGCTACCGGCACGCCGAGACACGAAGGGAGTACTGGACGGCGGGGATTGGCTCTTCCATGGGCGAACCGTTTCAAATCCGGACTGCTGTATATTCCTCTACCGCTCCATATCTATCTTGAATTGAGAACTAACGTTTGCAGATGGAGCCGGTACTACGACAAAGATGGTGCCTACAGACGATGGAGGACTTATCCAGCGATATACGGAGATTTCGTGGAGGTTCAGCAAAGCCAAGGCGGAGACACTCCCGCCGCATCGGTCAATTGCAATTAATTTGGAGC
>Ga0307512_10000286_pt1 | contig 73324 bp, 57 predicted proteins | sample 14_EM_MG_FD_200267 | JGI IMG/M metagenome (GOLD analysis project Ga0307512, IMG submission 200267) | Populus trichocarpa ectomycorrhiza microbial communities from riparian zone in the Pacific Northwest, United States - 14_EM | ecosystem: Host-associated > Plants > Roots > Unclassified | place... | reverse complement strand
AGCAAAGTATTCTATGTTCATTACATTTTTCAAAAATAAAAGTAGCTGACTTTAATCAATTAAGAAATGTATCCAACTAGGCTATACCTATTTTGGAACCCTATACCAAGTTTGAAAATCCCGTCATTTGTGGATGCAATATCGCTGAGTATGATTCATATAACTGTACCCGACAAAATCGACTAAATGCGAACTTGACTTTCAAAAACCTTCACAATGCTCCGAATGCTCAGAATACCTTTCCCACTTTTTGCTGATGAGCGAGACAAGACTACACAATTGAAGTATTCAATTGATGGCTACAACCAATACCAGCGGAAGCCTCCATCGATGCCAAGTCATGAGCGGAAGCTCTAACACCCTGACGAATTCGACAAAGACCTACACCGAGATGATATAAGCTACAAGCGCAGTACTGGATGGCAGGTTGGATGCTGTATGAGTTCGGGGGGTGGAGATAAGGAGGAATGGAGGTCTGAGACTCGGGAGCGGAGGAAATGGGTCAATAGTTTCGGAACTCGGCACCGGAGGAAAGTTATCAATTGGGCATTCCCTTCTTCAGTTTCTTCTCGTCTCTTCTCCATACTGTATTACGTCTCTGGATCTCGGCCCGGTATAAATGGCATCAGCAAGGGTTCTACCACTGTCTTATCTCAGTCAGTGGGAGGTGGAGTTTTCCTATGCGCCTGATCCGCCGAAATGTTACCCTGAGTGGTACTAATCGGTTGCGGGACTTTCGGGTTTGTACGAGCACGTACGCGGCATGATTGTTTAATGGTTTCCTTTTCTTTTCTCTTGTACAGTTGATGCAGCCCAGGAGGTCTGTTTCTAATAAGAGGGATAATGTAACGGCGGCACATGACCCGGGGCCCGGTAACGGCCATTCTATATAGTCGGCTCGCGACGAGCCTTAGATCTCTAGTGATACTTGTACCTATATACATCTACACATAATATCACTCGCATCCATGTTTGCAACCGTATTCCTATAATTACGATATGTATACCCATGAGGCCGAACGCAGGCATACGTGCCCTTACAGGCTGCCTCAAATTACTCGATGATTGGGGAACTACAAACAGCCCTTGAGGCCTCTGGAATCGAGTGTCCTGCAATGAGAAACCACATACCATCCATGCGCACGTCATTCAGCTTGCTTTGGGTGCCCTCATGAGCAGTCTCGGTGTTCAAGGCAACAGCAATTCTCGGGAAGCCCGTGAGCGCGATCAGCAATTTGGAGAGACTGAAAGCATAGTCATTGGAAAGAGTCACAGACAGCAAAAAGAGGACATTGGTAGAATCAACAAGGTGTTGGCCATGCGACAAGGTTTAGCAAAGATATTTGAGAAAGTGCATAATTCAAGACATTTTCAAAGACCTGAAAATGACCTTCATATAGCAGAGAGTCCTTGCAGTAATGATTACACTGACACCTGTTCATCGAAAGGAGTTCATTGACTGTCAAAAACCCAATGTACGAATCGCTGTACATCCTACTATGAATGTGAGAATCTGGTGGAGTTCGGGCCTGGAGTTACTTAACGGAGCCTACAAATTGCGAGAATTCGCCTGGGAATGGCTCAAGAATCGAAAATACCGTAATTACCGGCCACTCTACACAACACAGGTTGATTGGCCCATCATGAGGGATGTCATGGAGGTTTAAAGGCCAATCCGAAACTGGACCCTGTGGATATCATAAAGGTTCACAGTCACTCTGCATCACATGATCACTGTGTAAAATGACATTTCAATCATATGGATGGCATTATGCGAGCTTTGCCTAAGTAGAAGACTCCATGGAAGGAAGACTTATACTTCGCCATGCAGTCTGTGCGACAGAAGCTGTTGAAATATCATGCTGAAGTAACTCCAACGACTGGTATGCTTCTAATTTCAGCCCGTATCATTGATCATATCCGGAAGTTTCAATCGTTGTGGAACTGGGACAAGTGAATGGATATTCATCCTGAGAATGAGACATCATATACTTTGCTATACCAAGAGGCGTTTCTGCAAGGATGTGGAGAATGAATACTGTGACAAACATCTACGAAGATCGATCATCAAATCCGGAATGGTTCTGGGCAGCAATCTTTTCTCCACTGCAAAGCCTTCTGCATGTGGTCAATCTTATGATCCATAAGATTTCCCCAGCATCGAAGAAGAATACTAATTGCCTTAAAGCATGGTTGAAACAACATCCAGACGAAGCAATTGCACAGCACGCTTACTGACCACTGCCAGGCTCTACATGAATTCACCGCCTGACGCACCAACCAACTGGGGGCAAATTACTCCCAATCTTAATGATCACCACTGCGACCCAATGGAGATTAGTAGTACATTTTGGGTACCGGATATCACCGATTCGTGGTGTCAACAACAGGAAACACACTCAAATCATGCCAATCTCTCCAATGTGGCATGCGACATATTCTCTATCATACCACATCTTGTCGGAGTGGAGGCCAGTTTTTCCCTGGGGCGAGATGTCATTGGTTGGAGATAGTCTAAAACCACAGCAGAGACCCTCTGGGGAAAAGTCAATGTCAGGCAGTTTGCTTGAGCAAATAACGGAATATTGGCAGGAGATTACGCGGCATTCGATACCAATGACACTGAAAACGACTTGGAATTGATGAAACAGGTGGAGGAAAGGAAATTGCACAGAATGGCCACGGTCTATGACTTTTTGGAGATGTGGCAGTGCAGCCAACACCTCTGTGCTACACAGAAGGTATCTCTCACCCAAACCAAGCAAATAACAGCTGTGGGATACGTTTCAGATACTGAAGAGATCATCAGAGCATCGTGGTCAAACTTTGAACCTGATGGTGTGGCAGCATATATATTGTGAGAATGATCATCGTTGCCACCCGCTTTGTCTGCATGGGACCTCCCTGGAGGAAGGACTGAAGCATGAAATGTCCGCCGAATCAGGAGAATCGGCTGTCATCCAGCCGAAAGTGATGATGATATTTCACCTGAAAGCATTTCCAACACTGGAAATTGAATTGTCTGCAATGGTGACTTCGATGATCCAGATGTGAGCGATGACAACTGCGACTCAGTCGACAAATCGGATATCGAAGTTGAGAATGGCTTTGATGCTCAGGAAAGCCCACAACACAGGGATGTGTGTGCGGCTCCACATGTTTGCGGATTGATTAGGCCAACACAGAGGTCAGTTAATCAGGCCGAAAAAGGGTTGATGACAGTCACTGCAATGGAAACAAGGAGGAGCAAAGAAAACAAGAAAATGTAGGACAGAATTGGTCAATATGTTGTCTGAATGAGAATTTCACCAAGATAAATATTGTGGGAGATGAATAAGCAGTTGCATGTTGATAGTTGTTAATACACAGAAGTATAGTGGGTGAAATGAAATATTGAGCCCGGTATCACAATTGTAGTAGAACAAGAGCGACCCATTGAAGAAGATTGCTGGGCTTGGGTTTGCCAAAGTGCTGAGTCTCAATCTTGATGCAAGGCAACAATAAGTACAAATAATAATCCATGCAATTATCGACAGTCACAAATATTGACTAGACAATACATTAAAATGAGGGTCAACAGAGCGTCAACAATTTTAGGACTTCTAAGCAAGGTAATCATAAAGTGAATTGCTCACTGCTTAGCCTAACCGATTCATTGGCTCCCTTTATAGGCAAAATTGCAAGTGACATGGTCACTGCCACATTCTGAAAATGAGCCTGAACCGAGCGTGAACAATTTTTGGCTGTGCATCTTGGGTTTTCTACGTGCTGATTTGTGATAGTAATTCACATACAATTCATTGGCGGCCTTTTCCTGCGAAACACTGCATGATATCTCCAGTACCCCATCATTACAATGAGCATCAACGGAGCATCGATGATTTTTAATCTTCTATGTCATGTAATTGCAATGTGATCTGGTAGTGGTTAGGCATAAAGAATGTAATGGTTGTCTTTATAGGCTAAAGAGAAAGCGACATGGTCATTGCCCCATTCTGTAAATGAGCGTCAACTGAGTGTGAACAATTTTTGGCGTTGCATCTTGGGTTATCTATTTGCTAATTTGCGGTACTGAATCATAACGATATATTGGCGGCCTGTTCAGGCCAAACACTGAGTGATATCTGCTTTACCCCATCATGAAAATGAGAGTTGATGGAGTGTCAACCATTTTGGTCTTTTAAGTATGGTAATTCCAAAGTGATCTAGTAGTGGTTAGGCATAATCAAGGTAATCGCTGTCATTATAGGCAAAACAGACAGCGACACGGTCATTGCCCCATTCTGAAAATCGGCGTTGACAGCGTATCAATGATTTCTGGCTCTGCATCTTGGGTTATCCAAGTGGCGATTGGTTGCAGACATCCATAAATCAGGCATTGGCCGCCTTCAAGGGCAAAAACAACAGCGGCACACTCCCTGCCCCATCCTGAAAATGAGCCTCAATGAAGCCTCAATGATCTTTGGTCTTGCATCTTTCATATTGTAAGTGTTGCTTTGTGGCAATAATTCATACACCATGTACTGGCGGCCATTTCCACCAAAACAGTGCATAATATTTGTGTTACCACATCAAGTTAATGAATGTCAACGGAGTGTCAACAATTTTCAGTCTCGAATATTGGGTGATCACGGCATCACATCGATATTTCACCTCAAAACCGAACCATTGACTGCCTTAGTAGTCGAAAATACCAATTACAAAATGAAAAACATTCAATTCAGAATAATCAATACCACAATCTGTAAATTATTCAAAGCGTAATTGCTGGATGTCGAATAAGCGATTTTCACCCAATTCTATTATTAGACAGCAAAATCAAGAGCATTATATCAATCTACAGACGGACATGCTGGACAACGCGCTGACGACCTGCCCATTTCATACAGGGTGGAAGATTTCCATCAAACCATACCTGAATAGACAGTTCAGGTTTTTCGACAACCCGGGACGCCAATTTGGCAACGGTTCAGTTCCAACCCGGACCCAGGCCCAAAGTGACGGTCCTGAACCGTTGCTAAAACTAGATCCAAGTGAATACATGAGGATTGTATGTGTTATAAAGAAACTAGTACTACTAGATGAGCTCTGACCAACACTCCCAGGGATTACCACTGCACCACACATTGACACTGTGATGCGATTATGCATGTCCATCCGGTCAAGAAAGCACCCCAGATTGATGTGAGCAGGGTCCGAAGATGCAAAACCATAGGTAGTTCAAGCAGGTCAAAGAGGTGAGATGCAACAACGTCAGGAGATAGTTGCGAGCCCGAACAACACGCAGTTCGGAATGTGAGGGGTTTTGAGGTATAGCAATTGTGAACTGTTTACAGCCACAATATGAGCTCACACTGTTCTGCTTAGGGAAGCTGAAACTTGTTCTTGGCTGGGGAACTTCCCACACAAGAAAACAAGGGTGACTAAAGATGGTGTGTGAAGCAACAAACATTATGACATGAAACCAGAATCCAACTTTATTTAGTGCAGGTGGATTACAAAACATTGGGACACAAGATGGGACCCCAACAATGCAAACTATGTAGTTCTGTTGTGAATAGCAACCTAGGTGGAATGTAACTGAATGACATTCTCAAATGAAGACTCATTGTACCTGATGCCAATGCCAAAAACCCTGATCAGCTCGATCAACTCATTGTGGACATGGAAGAACTGGACGGACTTGGATGCGGACAGCAGGAGAGGTTCACCAATATGGAAGGAAACACTACTCCATTCAGGTATGGGAACCCCATTGCAGTGGTACAATATATCCAAGGACATCCCTCATGTAAGGACCATTTCTCGTACACATCGGCCAATCAAATGGATTCCAATTGCGAATATACATATGCTGAGATGTGGACTGCAGATTGATGGTGGAAAACGCTGGCTGGTCTCTTTCTACTGTCAGAGTTTGTATCCAGACAGAGCATGTCACAGAGAATGTGTCAGAGGGAGCATGTCAGAGACAACATGTTGGAGAGAGCATGTCCGAGAGAACGTGCCAGCGGGGGCATGTCAGGGACAACATGTCAGAGTGCATCAGATTCAGATTGCCAGAGAGAGTGAATTGGAGAGTGTGTCAGAGAGAGTGTCAGACAATGTGTCAGAGAGCGTCAGAAGCACATTGTTAGAGAGTGCATGTCAGAGTTTCAGTGAGTCAGAGTGGGTACTGTGTCAATTGTATCAGCACCAGTGTTGACCCGATGTCTCTAGATAATCGAACCTCATCATACATTGCTAACCCATCCTAGGAATCCTTTCCAGATAGATTACACGTTGTCCCTAGTATACTCGGCACTGACAACCCTGTGCTATCTACACTAATCAGCGACAAAATTGCTGCGCTGGTTATGTTACGAATGTTAAGTTGATAAAGTCTATTCTACTGTCTAAGGAGAAGCTCTATCTTTATGTACATGAAAGCCTGGAACACCATGGAAGTTCATGGAAGCTCACCATTGCAAATACCAGTGGTGGCGAGTGAAGGCTCGTGGATGAGTCTACGACTATGAGTCCATAGCCTGTGAGTCAATATGACAATCTCAGTACAGGTGACTTCCTGTCAGATCATATAGTAATAAGTTAACCTCAGTATTGTCAACCGCTCTACGGCAAGGAGACACTCAGTTAATAGAAATGGATCAATCAGAATTGGTCTGTTACCAAAATGTCCAAACAGACCGAAAGCCCACAGCAATAGGTTTGCCTTTCATGAATATATTGCAACAATTCTTTACGCTCTACAGAAGCCTGCATGCAGCGGAGTTGCGGTTCAGTGTGCAGATGGTTACACTCATCAAGTATTTCCCTGAATTGTGTGATTCCTTGCAGACCACGTAGAGCAAACCACTATATCTATGGTGAAAAATGCTTGGTGCCCTTGATGCGAGATATGCTGAAATGACTTGCACAGCTTTGGCCACAGGCCCACGTGCTACCATCCGATAGGATATGTTCATTTGTCAACGATGGCTACTGAGCACGTGGGGCTGTGAAAGTTTGCTGACTGTCCAAATTTCGCCAATGGCCTTGCAGGTGTTACTATATATAGTTGCAGGAATGTTGACTGGTTGCACCAGCTACTGAAGGACTAGTTTAAAGATCACACCTGGAATTGGATTGTTGGTTTGCAGTAAGATATTTATGGCCAGGAAAAGGGTTTGGACCTGATAGATGAACAATTCTCCATAATTCCTCCCTTCTCTAACAAACCCCAGTTTGGAGGCAAACTTTCCCATGTGAAACAATGGACCTGTGCAGAGTACAAGGACATCGTAAAGGCCTGGCTTCCAGCGCTTGCCCCTCACCTTGAAGCGCAGTCCAACGACTACAAGATCATCAAATCTGTCACCGAATTCATATTGATTGCCAGCTACCACTCCGAGACCGAAACCATGCTCACATACCTACAGCATGCGCATAGTGCCATTAGCAGCAACATCCACCATACCGCAAGAGCCACATCATGAGCAAGATACACAAAATTCATTCCATTCTCCACCGTATCAAATGTATTGTGGTAATGGCCTGTGCCTATAACAGTGACACCAACATATCTGAAGCCTCACATAAAAATTTCATCCAGGATGGCTACTGTGCTTCAAACAATGTTAACTATATTCCGCTGATGTTAGGATGGGAAATGCACCTACTTGAAATCACATCAAGATTCTGTATTTGACTGCACATTATTCAATCATATCCCCTCTTCCCGAAGCCAGATATATGGCGAAAGCTTTTTCTGGGGGATTCTCTGGTGTCCAACAAATTATCACCTAGAGTGATACCTCACATCATCAGAGTTTTGAGCACACCCAGCACCATTGCAACTCTGTTATATCCAGAGGGTATCAGTAAATCAGAGTTCATTGATGCTCGGACATCCCAAATTTCGAAACTTCAAGTGGTTCACACACCAGTCCAAATCTATGGACCGCCAGATGCCATGCATTGTGGGTTCACCATCGACAGATTCACTGAGCGAACAGCGGTATTGACACTATACGGCAGCACAGTAATGCAGATGCAGTTGTAGTTCAAGAGGCAAGGTGAATGGAGAAGTGATGCAGACAAGGCAATCGATTCAACAATAATTCGATACAAGGAGATCAAGCACCACAACACATTCACTGTGTACCTCAACAACGATATTGCTCTGCCAAACTGCTATAAGCCTTTTGTTGTAGCGATAGAATCGATACATGGTAAGCGAATGATGATGAGAGTGTGATATGGTAGACGATACATCACGACATATTGCAAGTAGAATATTTGGCATTTCTATCATCTGTGATGCCAAGCAGATCTCGTGGATTGATACTGTGTTGAAATACACTGCAAGCAGTACGATGCATTGTCGATGCCTCGCAGGTTGTTACACCAATGCATCTCTTTCCGAGCAGTGAAGCTAACAAATCCATTCCCAATCTGTACCCATCTTTCAAATCATACAACATGATATACCAGATGGCCCGGATATGTTGATCTCAACAGAGATACCTGGCATCCAGAGCCAGTACATGTCAGTGCCGCCTTTTGCACCTTGTCAGAGCCACAGTCCATGTCACAGTCACACGTGTCAGTCACATTTATCACAGCCGGGATTGTCAGATTATGTCAGAGCACACTTGTTAGAGCCATGTCAATCAAAGCCAGAATTGTCAGAGACCATGTCAGAGTCATACTTGTCAGAGCCACACTTGCTAGAGCCAGATAATCAGAGCCCCAATTGTCAGAGACTATGTCACAGTGTACTTTCATAGCTGGGATTATCAGAGACTGTATCAGAGCCGCACTTGTCAGAGCCACATTGATCAGAGTGGGAGTGACACACCATATCAGAGCCGCATGTTTCATAACAGTTTGGCGATGAATAGCCGGTTGTGTGTCAGTACCATGCACATGAGAAAGATGTCGATGATTTCAGGATGGTCACTGACTGCTGATATACAAGTTGAACTAAGTTTTCATCACTATGTGCACATTGCCATTGCTTGATGAACAATTCATGGGTGTCAGCTTACATGACACCAACATGCTTTCCGATTTGAACCGTAACCTTGGACCGGGTCAGTTCAATATCACATAGCCAGAGTGAAGAGAGTTATGCGTGGGAGTGGTGGAAGAGTTGTCGGGCATTAGGTATATATTTTGCTAAACAAGATTCTACTTCAAAAAACTTAGCATATATGTTGATTTATGACATAATTGCTCTGATATAACACGCGATTGTACCTGATCATTAGTAGTATGTGAACACGAACCAGTCAGAATCTGAATCAGTATTACAAATCGTGTGCATAAGTTGAGGTTCTCATACATGATATGCCATAATATCTTGAAAACGGTCAACAACTAAGCAAATTTACCATATAGTCCTGTAACTCACGATAATGAACTTGTATTGGGCCATGGAATGGCCAAAATATCAATAACATATTGTAGTGGTACGCTAATGGCCATAACAAATCTAGCTTACAGTAATGCCAAAGCTTTTCCCAATACATTACAAATGGCTTGCATAAAGGACTCAATCATACAGTTGATTGCCCACATTGCTTGATGCAATGATGGCTATTGATAGGGCCATGAGGGGGAATATGGTGTGGCTACTGGAAATGGCAGTTGTAGAAGCAGATTGAGTATATTTAGTCAATATTCTGCTTAGAATTGAAGTAGCAGTGTGAACAATAGATGGCACATTTGAAGGAGAATTGCATGATTCATAGTGTGTAATATTGTAACACAGGAAGTTAAATCAATTTGTACTCTTTATTCAAATCAGCTCTTTGTTTTGTTTCCTTCTTAGCCTAATTGAACTACCATTGACAGGTGTCTTATTGAGCTTCCTGCTACAAAATGAATCATATGAGCTGATCGGAAGTTCAGAGGTTTCTCTGCGAAGTGTTCTAGTGTGACTTGGTTTGAATCCAGCCAGGGCCATCATTCATCGATCAATCATATGCCAAGCCAATACATCATGGCACTCTGTACCAAGATCGCACTGACTCCAACATCAGCAAATTGTATTTTTCTCACTGGAAGCCTCTAGGAGTGCCTAGGAGGTATTGGACCAGAATCCCAGAGTGGTCGAATCCCAAAGTTTACTGAACTGATGCAGTGGCCATCAGGTGCACCTGGGAATGCCAGCAAAAATTCTGCATGGATATGGGAGGTCTACTGACAGCCAGGAGAGCATCTGGGAGCACCGATGACAAGTCTGGGGGCCCCTGAATTCACCGAAGACAAGCCTAGAAGCATCTGGGAGTGCTGGTCACAAGCCAAGCAGCACCTTGAATCACTGTAGAGCACTCTGGGAACAACAACATCATCATTGGGAACACTGCTGGTGGGCCCGAAAACCATAGCTACTACTTATCATTCGATGATTTTTAAAACTCATATATTCAGTTTGTATTCTCATCGATGTATGTATGTATATATGTATCTATGTATCTATCTAGCTACCCATCAACACATGGTTTGGCTGGACTGGCTGCAGGCGGCGCATGAGAGCGGTTCTAAGGTGTGCCTGAATATAACATTCCAGTGACCTCTGAGATACACTCAGAGGCCGTGATCAACCGAGATTGGAGATGGACATGAAGAGGAGATAGTTGTGGGAACTTGGAGGCCGTAATTGAGTGAGTTTGGAGATACACTTGTATGCAGCAATCAAGGGAACTTGAAGATGCACTCTGAGGCCATGATCGAGGGAGTGTGGAGATGCACTCGGAGGCCATCATCAAGTGGAGATAGTAGGAGTAGTTACAGGTGGTCGATGCAATGCATGCTGGGTGCTGAGACTCTATTCATCAGTTAGTTAACTGACAACTTTGGGAATGCGATGAGGTCCACTTACCTTGGAGCACTCATCGAGAGCTGGTGGAGGGTGGTCAATCATCTACGGAGGAATGCCGGAAGCTGAAGGAAGATTGAGCGGATGACATAGAATTGCGGTAATGGAGGGTAGACAGAAAATCAGGGGTAGATGCTGTTGTACTCGGTGTATGCTGTACTCGGTGTGTGCTATACTCGGTGTTTGCTGTACTCGGTGTATGCTGTACTCGGTGTATGCTGTACTCGGTGTATGCTGTACTCGGTGTATGCTGTACTCGGTGTATGCTGTACTCGGGGTATGCTGTACTCAGCACAAACTCATGCTTGTGGTGTTGAGAGAAATTCAGGGATGAATTAGCTGTGTACTCTGCGATGGTGGTAGAGTTGTAGATGAGAAAGAGAGATGCGGGATGCAGATGGGAATGATAGGGAGAATATGAGCGGATAAGAGAAATCTGGGGTACAACTTGCTTGATTAGGTTACGAAATCTTTGAATCACTGTTAATACCTGCTGGATTGGGAGCAGTATCTGCTGTATTGGGAATGGCAAATTTTCCTGCACATGAAATGCTCTCAAGTCCCAGTTTCTCATGATGATAACTGATCTCCTCACATCTCTCTCTTTCTTGTCCTCAACCCTACCATCACCTAGAAATGTTAAATTAAGTCATCCCTGTCTATCTCTCCTTGCAGTGATCATGGTGTAACATCGAGTACAGCATTCTCCAAGTTCTGCATACACCCAATTCTACCTAAACCAAGTACTGCATCACCCAAAGTTCAACTTTCTCCCGCATCCAGCTGGTCTCTCATCTCTACACGCACCGTGGTGTTCCCAATTCTCTGCATTCCTACAATTATAAGTTAAACAATGAATAGAGTCTCAGTTCCCATTGTGTCAGCCTTCTGATATAGCACCATCAAATCGACCAACTCCAGACAGACGACCTCCACATAGACCACCTCCAGATCGATCACATCCAGATTGTCCACCTCCAGATTGACCTTCCGGAGATGGATCACCTCCAAGTACTCCTCCAATCTTGATCGATCATGGCCTCCAAGTGCATCTCCAACCTCACTTGACCTTGGCGTTGATGTGTATCTCCTCTCCCTCTATCATAGCCTCCAAGTACATCTCCGAACTTGCCCCATCATGGGCTCCAGGTGCATCGCTGAGTTCACACAACCACAATTTGGTGAAATGGTGGTGTCCTCATGCCATCCAACGTCAATTCATGGGAAATGGCGGTTCTGGCTCCAGGAGAGTAGGAAGTGGGTCAGCGGTTATGCCCCAGTACCGGGCTGTGCCACACCACCCAAAGTGCTTGCATCTACAAATGTTCAGCAAAAGTGGAGGAGGAGAAACCAGATACATTCCATGGATCTCTGAAAGCTCGGCAGGTGTGGACAGGACCATCAGCTGGGAAACATAGACTGTGAATGGTGTATAATGATATGGTATCTATATACTCTCCGTTGCTTAGTCTGTCTCTGATATCGCTGTATCTCCCTATGTCATTCCACCCGCCCCCCCACATGACACGGGTCGTATCCACCATCCGATTGTCTCCGGCTGCTACCCGGCCGGATTCACACTGCGAAACTGAATTACAGTGGTGGTAAGACATGGATATTTTCACCAAAACGACCTCCAAGCTCTTCTCTAAGTACTTCCAATCGGCGTGTCCAGGTGGCTACCCAGTTATCCTAGAATGCTGTCTTCAGCCAGATTAACCGTATGAACATATGTGGAGAGACTCTGATGGATAATACATGCCATATTATGATGTAGCAAATCTTGTAACAGTCACAAAGACGAATATGATACACCAAATTGGTTGTGGTTATTGATTCCCAAGGACCACTGCTGTAAGAAGATGGCACCAAGTGTCCCACAGAGCTGGGCAGAGGTCTCAGCTGCTCTCCAAGTCTCCCGCAGACCAGCGCAGGGGTCACAGCAGCTCCAACATCTCACAATCCTCAAAGTTATGTATTGGAGTATCCTGAATGCACCTCCATAACTGTGGGTGCTTTCAGAATCACCTGAGAATGCTCTTGCAGAGTCTCAGAGCACTTTCCTTTGCTCCAGGGGGGCCCTGGAAGCGACTGGAAGTACAAAGATGCACTGGTAAAGTTGACCAAAGTATCTGGGAGGCTTGGGTGTGGCTTGCGGACCTATTTACATTTTGCTGATGAATCTCTCCTCATCCTCTACAATGAGTACATCTACCCCCGTCCCATTGATTGTAAGTTGTAGAGATGAACTGGGCAGTGACAATCGAAGATGCTACTGCATTCGTCAAGTGGAAGTCAACAAGGTCATGTAGACACATCCCCAAAAGCTCAGCAATATATTCCAATCCCACTGTCCAATGGACAGTGGCTACTGAGTGTTGCCCATACAGTCTGAGGAACTGTAATAATGGATATTGAAGCTGAGTTTGACCACAATCGCTATCAGCATGGTAAAATACATAATTTATGCATGACGGGCATCCATGATTGCCTTGTTTCTTTGTCAGAAGCAAGTGTACTGTACCATAAATGTATGAACTATGTCAGTGGAAGAGCTAGCTGCTAATCTGACCATCACAGAGACAGTCACATTTACAGACTGGGTTAATCACAGTGATATTGCCTGATGGACTATCAAGCTAGGCATGGAGCTTAGGATGCAAGCTGAATTCAAAGCTATTCATGATGTGAAGATGCTTTGTGATATGCCCACCTCAGTTTATACATTATAGGTAGACATTAAACTTCTTCATGTCTGCCAAGAGCTTTTTGATATCAACTTACAGCACCGCAGAAATAATGACAACTACACATCATTGATCGATCTGAAACTCGCCAATTGCACCAGTTTCTTAGTGCCTCTGGTTGCTGATACAGATGCAGATGTGGATACTATGAAGACAATAACCAAGATGAGTGAGCAACAGTACGTCTTCTATGTCCTGTGTGAGATCTCAAGAGATGACATGTGTGAATAATTGTTCGGGCTGGCCATGGAAAACAACACGACTATAACTGTAATGCTGAATGATATGATTACACACTTGATCTCACTAGCATCTACAGGTCTGAGTGAGAATGTTCTTGCACAGCAATCTTGGTTCATTGCACAACTTGGTACATAAGGTAGCAACACTCTAACAAAGGACAAGGTAGAATACATCTGACATGAGCAGTATCATGGAATATACTGTCACTAGCAGCATTGTCCGCCATTTACTACTTTGAAGTGCATAAGTATGGTTCGCAAGCATGCTACCAACATTGCCACTACTGCAATATATGCATAGACAAAAACTAGTTCAACTCTCAGTGCTTCATTCCATCATGGTTGGATAGATATGACATTAAATGATACACCCAGTAATTGGTTGTTGGATTATAAATACATTACTCACACCACTGGCCATTGATGAATGCGCAGTACTGACTGCAAAGGTTCTTCAAACAACACACGGGAAGTATGAGCAATGGGTACTGGTAACCTGCCAGCCATCTAGATGTGGTCCGCACACACAGGTAGGTTCTCTTTCAGACACGTCCAACAACCCGACATGCTGACTCTTGGCTGGCCTAACCCTGACCCGCACCTGTCAACCTGCTTGTTTGGCCGGGTTTCGCTTCACCCGTCTATTCCAATCTGTGGTTCTGTGTTTCGGGTTTCAAATTCATGGTCGCATTCCATTATGCTGCTGATATTTGTAATATATTGACATTTGTACATCACATTTTATTTTTGATGTATTGGCCACCTTAGTGATCAAAATTAACAGACACACACGCCATACCACATCCTGAAAATGAGTGTCAACAGAACGTCGATGATTGTTGGTTGTGTATCTTGGGTAATCTGGGGGCCGACAGGTTACACATGGTCATAAACATCGTATTGCCCGCCTTTATAGCAAAAAGAGGAAGCGAAAAGCTCCCTACCCCATCTTAAAAATGAGGGTCCACAGAGCGTGAACGATCATTGGTCTTGCATCTTCTGCAATATGAGTGGCGCTTGATCACAGGCATCCATAAAAACGGAGATGGCAGCCTGTATAGGCAGATATGTACGGGATATTCCCGCCACATCCTCCACGAAAGTTATAATGTATTTCATTTTCAGAGGTACCACTAAGTATTCTTGAGCATTTGAGTGTACAAAAGCAGTCAAAACGATGAATATAGACCGTAACGGCCACATCGTACTGTGTTTAACCGTGATGGAAGGCCAAGAGTCTTTGACTCTCCGTTGAGAAACATTTTCAAGATGGGGCATAGAGCGTTTCTCATTCTCTTTTGCCTATAAAGGCAGCCAATGATTCGTTTATGACTGTTTGCAACGAGTCGCACGCCATATTACACAAGATACAAGACCAACAATCGTTGATGCTCCATTCACGCTCATTTTCAAGATGGGGAAGCGAGTGTTTCTCTTTCTCTTTTGTCTATTGAAGCAGCCAATGATTCGTTTATGACTATTTGCAACCTGTTGCACCCCATACTACACAAGCTACATAATCAACAATTGTTGACGCAACATTGACGCTAAATTTCAAGATGGGGCACAGAGCGTATCACTTTCTCATTTGCCTATCAACGCAGCCAATGATTTGTGTATGACTGTTTGATACATGTCCCACCCCATATTACCCAGGATACACGACCAACAACCATTGACACTCCATTGATGCACATTTTCAAGATTGGGCAGGAAGGGTATCACAATCTGGTTTGCCTATAGAGGCAGCCAATAATTCCGTTATGACTGCCTGCAACCTATCGGCGGGGTGATTACCCAGGACGCATTACAAATAATCGTTGACTCTCTGTTGACGCTGATCATCGAGATGAGGTAGGGAGTGTGTTGCGATAATATTTGCTAATAAAGGTATCCAATACTTCGATAAAGTATAACCACGACCAAATCAATTGTCAATTACCAGACTTACCTGACCTTAAATTGTTGACACTCCGTTGACGCTCATTTTGCCACGGGTGTATCCACAATTTTGAATCATTTGATTTGGTGTAGTCCATCATTCACATTGTTTTGGCAGCCTTTCTAGTGTTTTCATTTACTTTCTTCTTCATCACTACATTGTGCTTTAATGATACATATAAATATATAATAATAATATCCAAAATCCCATGCCTTTCGATCAATGCTCATCATCACTTGCACATACGCTCAATAGGCTGCTCTGGTCTTCAACATGGATGTCAGCTGCATTACCACACAGAAGATAGTGTACTAACCAGTGGATGTTCCTTCATCAGTCAGCATATCAGAATCAAAATCTGTATCGTGCTGGCTATCCTGGGCAGATCCATAAGAAGTCAAAAAGTCAGCAGAGGGAAGAGATGGATGTGAATACGCATATCCGGCTGGCCAATTGATGATTGCGGAACGTTGGGCTGTGGAATTGTTTCCAGTTGGGCCAGGTGGCGTTTCGGGCAGAGATGGCATCAGCCCTGGACTCGGCAGTCTGCGTCGGGCAGGTGGAGGTCCGCCTGCTCCTTTGCGTCCCAATCGTATCTGCACGTTCTTTGCAGTGCCATTTTGGCAAGGAAGGGATCTGGCCATGAGATTTTGACGAAGCATAGCCGGGTGTCTTCCAATCGCAGCCTTCACCTTTTTATCCACAGGATACTCCACACCCCGCTGCTTCTCATCTTGGACCTCGGCATGAGGTTTCTTGATCAGGAATTGCGTTTCCTCAATTGCGGCGCGCGAACACTCTCCTTTGGCCATTTTTGCTGTATTGAAGGCCAGGCGCATGTTGGACTGTTCCAGCTGTAACCGACCTCCTTGCCTTGCCATAGTAGCAGACATGTTGAAAACCTACAAGAAATTGGGTGCTGCTTCTAACAATGAGACTCAGTGATTACCTCAACAATATACACTTCCATAGCCTCCTCTCAGGTAATTAAAGCCTGTTTCGTCCACTCACGTGGATGCTTGTCAGGAATTTGGTCCACGAAAATCCCGGAGCTGTCTACCTCATGATGTTCGGTCTCGCAGACAGTGTGGGCACATCCCTTCGTTGATCATGGAGGTTTCCCGTTACGGCCAGCAATAAATTGGCCACGTAGTTCCTTACATACACCTGCTGTATGGTATATGGTTAATTGACGGCTGTTTACAACGATATGCATATAGTTACATTCAACTGCATGCTGCTTCTCAATATTGCCGCTTCCAGTTGTAGGGACAAATGTTCAATGTGCATCCTGGGTCATATATATGTTGGCTGCATCGGCAGGGTCGTGGTGGACTAACTGGTGTCTGCATTCTTTCAGTGTGCCAATGAGTGACGTATTTGATGTAGCACCTGCCAATTGACTTGATTCCGATCCGCTCTCTCCTGGCTGGGGTGGTTGTGTTTCCATGATTTGCTGGTGTGGAATAGGAGAGGAAGATCATAACAAAAGGAAGTGGGAAGTCCTGCGGACTATATAGTTAGCTTCATGTCAGAATGGAATAAGTAGCAGCCAACATGTTCCATATACTCAAGATGAATCCTTCTGCGTATGGCCACAAGTTGCAGAAGATTCCAACCACCCCGCGATGTGCAATATGCAGGTACGATGTTGTGTGTTTGTGAACAGGGATAGATTGCGGTGTATGACAGCCAAAATCGCATGATTGTGAGACATCAATAGGACATTGTACTAGGGAAAGGAAGTCTGCCGATAATTGTCTCAAAGAATCCCCTGTTATTACATGAAACTGACGCTAGCAATCAAGTCATGTTGTACAGTTAGCCTAACTATTTCCGTTTTAAGGAAAGTCAAAACTGAGTTTTTGGTTTGTTCAAGATGAGTAAACGTACCAACCTTGACATAAAAGATGCACCTCGCCTCCATATTGTCCATATCTTGCAACATCCAACATCTCGCCCAACAACAAAGTCAACGCAAACAAACATGGTCAATGATCGAAAAATGCACTTTTCGCCACTTCCGCCAGGCACATATGGCAATTCAACAAAGCGGTCCACCCAATGATGTCATCAAGCGAATAAAGGCATGAGCGACTTGCCGGCAGATGGAGTCCGAGCCCATGGGGCATTGTCCAGCTTATGATCCAAACAGTAGCTTGTGGCCGAGTGACGACGAGACGCACACCTCATCAGCAATGAAGAGAAACACACATGGATTGTGGATTCTGTTGAGAGAGAAACCGCTGGGGCGAGAATGCTAGTTGAAGACACAGAGGCAGCAGTTCAGCAACAGCGGGATGATACAAGGAAAGCCGAAAGCGCCGGATTGACCAACTGACAGCCTGACAAGACATAGAAGGAGATGATGGTTGCTAGCGGAGACAGTTGGAGTGATCTTGCAAGTTCCGAGGCTTGGGAGGATCGGGAAGATGAGGATGATCAAGAGACAGAGCAAGGCCAGCTGAGCGAAGATGACGAACCCGGCAGGGTGATAGGCCCAATCACCAACACGGTGCATCAGCACATGGAGAGGTTTCATCAGAAGCAGATGAAGCTTGACGAATTGACACAACTGGGATGGGAGGATGCAGCTGATTACTTCCGTGAATGAGATAAGAAGTACGACACATCCGCATTGTGGGTTCTGGCATTCGTTCAATGGCAAATGGATCATACATAGCGGCACCTGCACCGGCAACAATTGGAGAGCTTATGGAGTGTCTTGATATTGTCCCCGGAATATTGCACATGCCGTAAGGGACTTCTCGACCAGGAAATGCTCATATAGGGCTAAGTTCTGGGAAACTGCAGTCGAACACGAGCATATGTGGTCTAGCACCAGCTGCACATCCCGATTTATCACTCATTCAGAAAGCGAAGCCTGTTGAACTTGTAAGCTTTTACCCCTGCATATAGCCTCCCCAGCTAATCACCATATAGAAATCAGATTTGGAGGAAGACATGGTGATAGCTCCTGCATCTGTGGAGGAATAGAGAGGCAAATTGGTATTATTGATGTCTTATCTTGGTGAAAAGAAATATGTATACCAATTTTGCTACGTGTCAGCTTGTACTTGATTTCAGTAACCAAATTGTGAGACATGATAATTTGTCTGTGCAAGTGCAAGGGTCAAACTCACCATCCGAAAGTTCTAGAATCTAAATCGGGCTGTAAAATGTCCAAAACGTTCGATTTCTGTTGGCAGGTTACTGTGAAGTCAGAAAGCAACAGCTTAATTAGTGACGAAATACTCAAACAAAATTTCAGCAAGTGATGTCGTATGAGACATTGGAGGAGCAATCTGTGCCCAATACGCATCCATCTGAATGACGACTGTTATGCTGCATTCATCCATTCATCCAACTGCATAACTTTCTGCACAGACCTGGTGCACAGCGTTGAGATAATTGACATTGCTTATGGTATGTCATGGAAATCGAGGAGAAGGAGCTAGTTGAGCAATGGTGAGGAAATGGAACTATATTTACCAAACACTAGTGGAATGATCTTCATGCGGTAAATTGCAGGCCACAAACGCAGGAATACTATCGGGCCAAGTAATTTCTCGCTCTGATGACGTGGATAGCAGATGATCAGAAATTGAGAGGTGACAAAGCTCCTGGATGCAAATGATAATACTCAGAAACGCAATGTCGGATGTCAATACAGAGTATATGATTTGTGGTATACAATCACTGAGTGTATGAAGGTTGTTTCGATGTGATTAATGTGTGCGTCAACAGAGCGTCAACTCTTTTCATTCTTACACACTCGGCAATCAAAGGGGTGCATTGTGAAGTTGGATATTCATTGTTTGGCCTCATAGCGAAAAAGGCAAACAACACGTTCATTGCCCCATCCTAAGAATGAGCGCCAACGGAGCATGAAAGATTTTTGCCCTTGCATCCTGGAGAATGCAAAGTGCTGCGCAGCAATATTAACTCGTAATCTGACTATCGGCCGCCTTTCTAGGCCAAAATTGTCGCAGCAACAGCGCAACTATGTCCTAAATATGAGTGTCAACGGTGTGTCATTGACTTTTGGCCATCCATCTCAGAAAATACAAGTGCTGTGCAACAACATTCACCCATAATGGTACTATGGCCCTCTTTTCAAAGCAGAAATTATTACGACATCATCACTGCAATGTCCTGAATATGACCGTCAACAGAGCATCAACGATTTCAGTCCTTGCATCATTCACAATAAAGGAGCTGTGCGACGACATGAATCGATAATGGAGCTATCGCCCGCCTTTGTTCCCAAAAATTCTATCAATGACAGCCTAACTACACCCTAACAATGAGCATCAACAGAGGGTCAACAATGTGCGCCCATGCATCTTCGAAAATCAACGGGCTTTGCGACAACATTGTTTCATTATCGTACTATCGGCCGCCTTTCTAGGCAACAATTCTTCGGACGACATATCACTAGGTTCTAAGATGAGCATCAATGGAGCGTCAAAGGAGTGTCAACATAGCGTCAATGATTTTTGATCTGGCATCTTGCATACCCTGAGGGCAACGGAACGCAACTAACCCACAATCAACACATCGGCAGCCTATATTGACAAAAGTACTACTGAGAATATAGCCTCCGCCTTCAACCATTGAGCGCCCACAGAGTGTCAACAATTTTTGTGGAGGCTCGATACGCTACACCCCAATGAAGTGCATCATGCTGTTCCCAAATCGAGTTCTACGTGGTCAGTTTTTTCAATATGTCGTTGTATACAACCTCACCAATATGCATGCAATCTCTCACAGATCAAATTGTTTGGTTGTAGCTCCAGAGTCAATATTTAAGAACCCGCATTCTGCTGTACTATAATGTTACTTTTGGCAGTCACTCGAGTCGGATTACCAAGGGTGCATATTTCTTCCGTCATGTTGGATCCACAATCTTTAAATTCCTCAATGCTAGAGATTATAATCTGTTTCAAAAATCAACATGTCTTTATTTGTGATATGTGCGACTTTGCATTTCACATCGTCTTCGACACTTGGCGGTCTTCAATGAATGTTGGCTCAAAACATCCTATTGCTTGGAAGAATTCTAGACATGTATCTTCATCACGATTTTCTTTGCACTGCGGAATTCAGGAGGCCAACAGCCCTGAATTCATCTGTATCATTTGTCATCAAGTTCTTCACCATCCATCATAACATGGGACCAGCTCAATGGCGAAACACTTGCTGGTGCAAGCTCACATCGCAAAGTTAAACAAATTAATAGAGTCTGAAGTTACTGAATTGACCAGTTCAATTGTCAATGAAACGGCTTTGGCCATCCTGAAGAGGCAAGGAAGTCGACTAATTACAATAGAAAGTTTGCAGAGGAAATTCATATATGACATTCAGGTGGATCCATATTGACCGAAATGACAGACAAAACGCTCTAAACTGGCAGCTAAGAACTTTGAAAATTCCGAATCTTGCCAAGACACATGCGATCACTACCTCATGTCAGGCCTTGGTTCTTCTCTTATTCCACGGGACACTATATCAAATCTCAAACTAAGATGGTCATATAAAGCATTTCGATATGACCTAGTGGTGCCTTCCACCACCACCCTTGGCCACATTTGCAAGAGGGAATATGCACTGACTGTTGATGCAATGAAGAAGCAATTGCTGTCAAGAAATCAAGTTAGTTAAGAGTTGGACGGATGGACATCCACGAACAAACTCACCATAATGTCAGTGATGGCTTACTATATTGATCAAAGTTAGGCATTGTGTAAAGTACAACTCGCTTTCAATGAGGTTAATCGTCTATTCTTTTCGGCATTTGAAAGCTAATTGCGGATGATAGGTGAAGGCACAACACACTGGAGCAAGGATAGCCGTAAATTTAAAGAACATCCTTGATCATTTTGAACATACTGACGGTTGTTTGCTTGGCATTAGACCAGATAATGCTTCCTCAAAGTACTCGATGACACCCGCACTGCAATTAACTCTCGAGGCCTCGGGAATTGAGTGGCCTGCCTTGAAGAACCACATACCATGAATGGCGCACATCATACAGCTGGCTGTAGGTGCATTCATGAGCAGTCAGGGTGTAAACGACCGCACCAAGTCATGGAAAGCCCATGAGAGCGATCAGCAATTTGCAGAGAATCAAAGCATAGACATTGGAAAGAGTCAAAGACTTCGAAAAGAGGGCAATCCTAGAATCAACAAGGTGTCAGCCATGAGACCAGGTTTAGCAAAGATAATTGAGAAAGTACGTATTTCAACATGTTGTGAAAGTCCTGAAACTCACGGTCATATAGCAGATGATGCATGCTGTATTGATTATGCTGACACCTGGTCGTCGAAACGAGTTCATTGACTGTCAAAAAGCCAACGTCCTCCTCACAGTACAACCAATTATGGATGTGAAGATACGTTGGAACTCAACACTGGAGTTGTGTGAGCGATCCTACCAATTACCAGGATTCACCCACAAGTGGCTCCAAAATCTAACATACAGCGATTGCCAACCACGCTTCACGTTACAGGATGAATGGACCATTGTTCAGTACATCATGGAAGTTTTGATGCAATTCCGATATTGGACCCTGTGGATGTAGAAGAGGCATATAGTCACATTCCATCGCGTTATCGAAGTCTACAATGACATGTTCGATCATATGGATGGCGTTATGTGAGCTTTGGCGAAGAACAAGACTCAATGGGAGGAGGACATGTTCTTCTCTGTGAAGTTAGCTCGACTGAAGCTGTTGAGATATTATGCTGAAGTGACTCTGATGACGGGTATGCTTGCCATTTCTGCACGGATCCTCGATCGTATCCGGATGTTGCAATTGGTTGCGACCTGGGACAAGGGAATGGGTTATAATCCGGTGGATGAGACATCTTATTCAACTTGATACAAGGATACCTTCCAGAAGTATGTTGAGGGTGAACATTGTGCCAAACATCGAGGTGTGCCGTTCAATAAACCTAAAAACGTACCGAGCAGCAATCTGGTCCCCTCCGCAATTGCTTCAGGATCTGGTCAATCATATTTTGATCCATATGATTTGTCCAGCGATGATACAGAATACCGAAGGCCTAACAATGTGGCTGAAACGACACCTGGCCGAAGCGATCGCGCATCACACTTATTGACCGCCACCAGGCTCTATTTGAATTCACCGCCTGAAGCACGAAAGAGCAGGTGGCAAATTTATCAAAATCTCAATGATTACCACTCTGACCCAGTGGAGATTAGCAGCATACTTTGGATACTGGACAAAGCCGACTGGTGGCGCCACCAGGAGGAAACGCACTCAAAGGACACCGATCTTTCCAATGTGGCGCGGGACTTATTCTTTATCAAACCACCTGGTGTCGGAGTGGAGTCCACTTTTTCCCTTGGGCGAGATGCAATTGGCTGGAGGAAGACAAACCCACAGGCTAGAACCGTCTCAAAAATGTCGTCGTAAGGCAGTTTTCTCGAGCCAAAACCGGCAATTAGGCAGGTGACCACGCATCATTCGGCACGACAAACAGAGAACACGACTCGGTATTGAACATAGTCGCGGAGGACACGAAGTTGCACTCAATGGCCAAGGTTCATGACTTTTTGGAGATGTGGCAGGGCAGCCAAACCGACATGCTAAACAGAGGGGAACTTGCGCTCAGAACAGGCAGATGACAGCCGTAGGATAAATTTCGGACCCGGAAGAGATCGTCAAAGCATCCTGGTCACTCTCCTATAATGATGGTGCAGCTGCATTTTCACTGTTCGAAAGATCACCTTTGCCACCAGCTGTTTCTGCAAAGAACATCCCTGGAGGACGAACTCAAATATTAATTTTCCGCCGAATCCGAAGAATCAACCGTCATCCAGTCGAAATTGATGAGGATAGCACACCTGAAAGCATGTTGCACACGAAAGATTGGCTACATTGGAATGGCGACTTGGATTATCGAAATGACACTGGAGATGATTGCGTGGGAGATGTTGAATCTCATATAGAGCAAGTCCAAGCTACTAAAGATCCAGAATGCCCAGAGCAGTGGGATGTGATTGCCGCGCCAAATGTTCCCAGGATGTTCCGGCCAACAAGGATGTCAAGGAGACAGCCTGAAAAGAGGGATGTAACAGCTATTGCAATAGAAACGTGGAGGAATAAGGGTGTGAAGAAAATGTAGGACAGAATGCGTCAATGTTTCACCAGCTTCTTTATGTAGCTTGACTGAAAGTTTCAGTTAGAGCTATGTTGTTGGCCAATGGTGAGCAGCAGCTTGTGAATATCGGTTGATAAATCGATGAATAGGAGGCTCAATGAATCTTTTGGCAAGATATATAAAGTTTAGTCATGTGACAGTGAACTGTGCAAGAATGTTACTGTGCTCGGCTTTGCCAAAGGGCAGAGTCTCAATCTGACAGAAAGACAACCAATAAGTTCAAATCATGATGAAAACAATCATCATGGCAGCAGATGCTGAATGGACAATACATTAAAATGAACGTCAATGGAGCATCAACGATTTGTGGTCATGTAAGTACGGTGATTCAACAGTGATCTGGTCGCTGTTATGCATAACCGATGTATTGGCAGCTGTTATAAGCAAAGGAGACAGGAACACTGTCACCGCGCCATGCTCAGAGTGAGTGTCAATGCAGCATCAATGATGTCTAGCTTGGCATCTTGGGTAATTTATGTTCCGATTGGTTGCAGACATCCATTTATGAGATATTGGCAGCCTTTGTGGGCAAAAACAACAGCGATATGCTCCCTGCCACATCCTGAAAATGAGCGTCAATGGAGCGTCAACACTTTCAGGTCTTGCATGTTTTCTAATCAAGGCACTGCGCGGATCTTCGCACACATAACCGAATCATTGTCCGCCTTGATAGGCAAATATACAATATTGCAAAGGTAAATCACAGAGTCCAAATTGATAGATATTGCAAACTGCAAAAGATCCAAAAACGTATTATTGGTTGTTGAAAATGCTCTTTTGTTACGATACTATTAACAAATTGCAATAACAAATGCCTTATACGAATCTCTAGATGGACCCGCACGTTGACCCACTGACAATCTGCCCAATTCAGATGGGTAGGGAGTTTACGATCGAAAAGTACCCGAGTTGACGGTTCCGGTTTCTGACCACCCAGACCGACAACTTCTCAATAGTTTGGTGTGGACCCGGACCCAGACCCGATGTGACGGTCCGGAACTGTTGCTAACACCACATGCAGGGGCATGGACAAAATCCAGTCACATCATTAGTGTGCAGATATGTTAGTATTAGGCTGCATTGTGAAGTGCCATTTGAAAGGACCAAAAAAATAGTATTTGCAGACATGGTGTATAAGCTAGCATAGTTTAATCTCACCTTCCAGTCTCAAATGATGTTCACAGACATTAAATTCAATCTGGTGAATTACTATAGTCTCAACCATTACACTTAGCATCGCAAATTGACTGCTGCTGCATCTCAGGTCAATGTGCCCTGAGCTTTACATTGCGCTCAGGAATCAACCAAGTACACTGATCACGTCCATAATATCTACCCACTGGCACTTACAATTGCTGGGTATAGATTTCTGTTTAAAAGATGAGAAGTGCATGTGATGTTTTTGTCACATGGTACATGTCAGATTTGGTATATCTGAGATCAAATGAACAAGTACGAACAATAAGTTTATGACAACAGTGTTTCATGGCGAAATCTGAAACACGTAGATCCAATTGGGAACCCCAATCATACCACTACACCTCCGTAGAGCACCAATCACTAAATGCTTATGCACTGGGATATTCACTGTTGCCAGGAAAATGTCATTTGAGGAGATTATTATATACTGTCCTCTATCAAAGATGGTACAAGGGAAATGTATCAATTCATTATGAAGTTCTAGTTGCAAGTGGTGGTAAATTCAGATGGTGGACAACTATTAGAGAGATGTAGTAAGGATACCAATTAAATGTATTTTGTACAGATGGAGATGGCAAGTAGAGCACCGAGATATATTCACTATAGCTGAAGTCAGAAGTGATTTATAAGACATTGGCAACTCTATTCATGCCACAGTTGGATAAAGTCATTCGATTCCTCAATTGAAATATCATAAAATTAATATCATACATGAAGTACAATGCTGGACTCTGTGAGAGATACAGTGCTGTAGTGGTGTCAGTGGAATTCAATCTTAATCACCACAGCCCAATGTGTTCAGTTCTCAGTAAGACTCCATATGACAACTGGCATTAGTGCAACCTATATTAGCAGCAACTCAGACATTTGGGATGCTTGGCTATCATATACTTCCGAAAAGAGCGATGAATGAAGCCATAATCCCCTTTTCCATACTCTCCCTTTGATTTGAGGCCTTCAAATATCACAGAGAGTGATAAGAAACAATTTCCACTTTAACAACAGCCAATGAAACAACAGAGACAGTAGAGAAAAAGCAATAGTGAATTATATATCCTACTTATCCTTCAGATCCCATGTCACAAATCTGCTCAATTTCCTGCTCAAGTTCATTCCAATTCCAAGTCCATTGCAATTCCAACCACATCTACAGTAGACTCATTTTCTTTACACATTTGCAGTATGTCACTCCTGCAAAGGCCATAGTCAGAATGTCTGCCAGCATCCCAATATTGGCCATATGTTTCATCAGGATCATACCCTGGGAAATTGCCTCATGTATCATACAGAATAATACCTGCAGGTGCCAGCATTTATGTTGGATGTTTCATGAAACTGGTATTGCATGTTATACAATTGAGCCCATTGTTGACAATAAAGCCAGTCATGACGGCTCCAGGATCACTCTCAGAGTTCACATCTCAATGTCAGCCGACCTGGATAATACCATATTCTTTGGTAATCATGTCTGCTTACAATATCAACTGTGCTAATATAGACTGCTTTTTCAGTCTCCAGAGTGTGAGAATTCCCAGAAGGAAAATGATGATTTCTGAGGACACCTGATTGGAGTCTGGTTTTCCTACAAGGTGGCATCAGTGTTGTACACAGTTGAGTTTAAGTCATGCTGAAGTGCTGGATTATAGATTGCCAGTTTGCAATCACAATTGGTGCCAAGGTAGTTAAGCAAAGGCTTGATCACATTCCAATAGACCATGGTGGGATGGGCTGCATATTGGCCCAAGACTGAATTAACATCAGTGACATCTGGTCAAGCGCCAAGGGCAGTATTGAGAATTGATACAATAGACTTCCATTACAATCCAGTGTGAAAAGATATCAAATTAGCCGGGATGGGATGGGGTGTGTGGCCCACTGACTGTGGCAAGGAGTTCTTGTGGCACTTGGTCATATCAACGAGGTCAAGTATGGAGCTGTTACATCTGATCTGTTCAATTCCAATTGAGTGTGAACTGGGATCACCAAAGAGTGACATGTGGATACTATACAAGTTGTTAGGTATTGGGATATAGCCTACTGCCTGGAATCGAACATACCGTTGAAAAGTATGGATGTTATGAGCATTAGCATTTATTAAATCAAGATGTTACCAACATATATTGGAATGCTAATGACATATGAGTTATGGAGTATGCCATCGAAGGAAAGATCAGGGATTGCATCAGACACTTTGAGGGGGATTTGTCGACTATAAAGTTGAAGACTTCTGCAATGTACTCTCTCTCCACCAAATCAATCACATTAACTATTGTATTCAGCTTCCTGATTCAGCAAGCTCATCAATAAATGGCTGACCATATTCCCTGAGGGAGAATCATATAGAGAGTTACAAGTGACGGGCAGCCAGGAAAAGCAATCAAATTGTCCAGTGCTGCAAATGTGTATGTGATAACTGACCAAAATGCTGAGGGAATGGTTGACTGAGGTTCAATCGATAACTGGAGAGCTCACATCTTCTAATCCTCATGGTTCTGCTGATCTCCACGACTACCATATAAGCCTTTCCTTTTGGCAGTCTGACCATGAGTTAGTAACTTGCTACACATCTTCCATTCACTCTGAATCAACCTGGCATCCTCAGGTACCCTCTTGTCAACATTCAACAATCTGTGAATTTCAATTTACGCCACTGCTGTAGTTATCACATCTTTCTACTGTTAAGCATTGTCAAAGGTCGGTGTGGTACATTAGTTCTTTGAATATTATCCGTTCATTATTGTGATGCTGACTCTTCTGTTCCCACTGTTGTTTTGGAATCATCTGGCTGGGGAAGTGGCTTTTAGTTCACTCAGTAAGGGTATGGGTGTGTTATCCAACTCCGGACTTTTTATAGATGGTGATAGAATATCATCCCAGTGGTGAACTGAATTATTTTCTGGAGGCTACACTTACGAGAGGGTCTGTGGAGGCTCAAGCTAAGCTATGCCACTACTTGGACACTGACCTGCTGCCTGACACATGAGATTTGATGGCTTAGCTCTTCATAGCTGTTGGTTGGGAATGGACTTGACTAACTCGATATGGTGTACAATAAAGATGTGGCCCAGAGAGATATCTATAACTCTGTACTGTGTTGATGTCTTAAGTATACCGAAGAATCACACTCTTGTATGTATGATTATAGAGCATTTTTTGAAAATCTCCATGGATCCAGGTAAATGCTACACAACCAACAGTTCAAAGTTGGGAGATATCAGACCTCTTTCAAGTCCATATCTAATGTGGAATGGTGTTTGGGGACACTCAGGTCATTAGTCAATTCTTGATTCACACTGCCATAGCAGTGGTCTCAATCCACATCATATTTGACATTCCAGCATACTTCAGCACAGTGCTCACTGGGTTCAGTACTTTGCAATAGCATCTCAGGGATATCTCATTCCACTGCTGGCTTTATTTGACTGATACTGTGTTGGTTGTGCCCACCTGCACCAGATTGTTGTGAACCTTCTCTCTACTGTAATACTTTGCACCTGAATCAACAGTGGTCCAATATACTTTTGACTTCCAATGCTGCTTTTCAACCTTTGCGTTACATACCTTGAACTTCCCCATGGCCTCAGGCTGTCACACCATAAAGTAGACCTCAGGAAATCTGGAGTACTGATTGGTAAATGTAATAATGTAGCAGTAGCCATACATCAATTGAGTAGGCATAGGCCCAATCACATCGGACCAAATCCACTCAAGACGTTTTATCTTTACCTCACCCTTTAAACTTCATGGCTGAAAAGACCTCCATCCCATCTTTGCCATATAACAGGCCTCACAAGGGCATGCCACAGAGCTGCTAGCATGCTAGTTGATAGCTATGACTGTATGTGGAATCTGCTTGAATGCAGGCAGTGAGAGATAACCAAGATGATTATTCACCACAAAGATATCTCTGATGTCAACCATCTGCAGAATGCCAGATTTTGTCTCAGGGTTCTTGACTATATTCAGTATATCAATTTCAACGGAAATGTCCAATACCCAAAAAGTGATTCTGAGAATGGAAGGATTATTAATCATGAGTACTTGTTAGACCGACTCCAATACAATGCACAAAATTGCGTCTTACTGATTAACCCGAAAGTTTCCTTCTTTTCACCTTACGAAGATGATTCTGACATGGTAATTTGTCCCACTAGAGGAAACCACAATGATATAATAGAGATGAAGTGTTGCTGGCTTATACTCGGTGTGTCAATGTAGAATGTAAGAATTTCCGACCCTGGTGCATCAATGAAGCTTATATTTTGATTCTTGCCCAGATACAGGGCATTTCAAACAGATTCAAAAGTTTCAAACAGATGAAGGTTTCAAGTGCTTACTGTATCACATCGGTCTAATCAATGCAATTCTCCACTATTTGGTTCTCTCTGGCCCCATGAAGTATAATCATGTTTTCACCAGAGAGATAATTCAACAGTATAATCAAAGTGAGAAATAACTCAGAGTCGGCAGCCAAAGTTGATGCAGTTGAAGTCTAAATAGCATCACCAGTGGGCTTTTGCTCTGCAGTATATGGAAGTGACTTATACTTGTTCTGACATCTTGCCTGTTCTGACATCTTGCCTGAATATATCTCTTCTTTCAACATCTATCACACACATAACCCTGAACTTGCTGACCCCAACTTCCAAATTTGAGACCGTTGCCCTTCAAACTATTGCCCTTGAGACTTGGAGTACTGACCTGGCTCACCTATTTAACAAATAGTAAAATTTTGAAAGTGAACCGATTTACTCTAGTGAGTGTGGCTTTGAGTGATATTAGACCAAACATGATATTCTCAACTGTATCATCATTCAGGGTGAGATCAATTGCCAGATACAGTCTCACCATTGGTTGTTTCTGACAAGGTTTCAGGCACTATCAAACTTTCACCATGTATAATGAAGAGTGACATAACATATTATAGGGATTTTAAACACTGTATTCCATACTGTGATCAATTTGGAGATGCATGTATACAGTTTGATTTTGTTGTCAGTAAGCATGGCCCTCATATATCAACAATCTGGTTTGATGATATTTCTGACATTGAACAGAATAGCATTACACATTTCCAGTAGATCATTCAACTTATCATCCTCATATTAGCTTTATATGGATGGCTCCAGCAGTGCACAAATAGAGCCATTTACCATTTCTCAATCATTGCCAATGTAAACTATACAACCTCAGAGGGAGTTATTGATATATATCACATATGAAGAAACTTTCATTCCAGTTGAAGCTCATAAAGGATGGAGTGGGACAGGGGCGGAAAGGCTGCTAGTTGATCACAATGTTTTCAGTACATCTCAAGGGTGGTAGATAATCTCTACGCCATCAACTACTCGGCTAACATCCATATGCTTGAGAATATATTTCATTTCAAATGTTGATGTGTGGTTGTTGTACGTATTCAGTTTGGAGATGGAGGTTGAGATTGACCCAATGAAGAATCAGAAGGGAACAACGAACATTCCATTGATAGATATCAATTCCAGACTTAAAGTTGCGATGGAGGAATAATATAATCTCTACTAATAGATATTGATTCACAAGAAAGCAGCAGTTGCTCAGATGATTCAGCATGGATGCCACAATTCTGAACAAATTACTATCTTTCTTAGAAGTGTACTTCTGATATCAAACATCATGAAAGTGCCTGCCTTATAACATTGTGAGGCAATAAGAGGAAGTAGAGAAACATGGTGATAAGTTTAACTGTCTATCAAACAGAGAGAGAAGAAGATAGACATATATAAAGATGGCATTTTAAGCGCTATACTTTAATCCCTAAAAGGGAAGCTCTAATTAGACCTGAGGTTTCCAGGGAGATAGACACTGCAGCAAAATTAATGCTGCCAGCGAGGTAGCTCCACACCAAGCCTGAGGTTTAAGTGGAGATTCGAACCACACTACACCTGAGTCTGGTCGGGACATAGCTCAGTACCTAGTCTGCTTAGTGTTATGCAAGCCATTGTCTCAATCTCCTGCCTCTCTTTTGACAGTTAGTGTCCCAAGTTCTTCCTCAATCTGACTTTGATGAATCAAAGCTCTCTAAGCAATATACAGGTTACATGTTCATATGTACGTGTACGTACTTGATGAAGCAAGCAACTCCCACTATACAATATGAGTCAAGTATAGCCAGCAGACTCTGCTGAATAATCTCCCACTATATATTAGTACAAACAGTAATAAGTCCACATTGACTGTGGCTATCCAAATCAATTTACAGATTGATAGATTGTTAACAATATCGCCTGAATACACAAATGTTGTATTATTAATCCACTGCTGCAAGTGACGAAGTTGTCTCAGTGATATCATTTCCAGGTAAACTGGTAGTCTTCTCCAAGAATGTAATGTTGTATTGCTTTATATTACTTCAAGTTACAAGGAGTGGTATGACCAGTACCATTAATGCCATACAGACTTATCATCTGGACTATCACATATTTCCAAGTTTGTTACCTCCATATCTTGGTGGTTTCAAATATTTCACTAGCACTTTGACGTATTGTCAAATTTGTGACCCACTTTTTTCAGAACATTGAAATTTTTTATTAGTATGCCATCCACTTCTTTCAAATTTTGAAAACAATTGCAATAGTCCACTCAGCTTTGACCATTGTCTTCTATAAACATATATACAGATTACATACAGATTCAATTTTAATGTTCTAAAATCTTACTTATATTATACTAATATATATGTTAGTTTTATTGTATTTCATCAAATTCAATTGGATGTCACTTGACTGAATATTGTTCTATACATTTATATCATATATCACAACAGGTTGTGGAATACAAAGAAACAGATTTAGATACTCTATGTATTGAAAAGTTAGTATATTGATATAACATTATACATACTATATCGATTATGTAAATATCTTGTACTGAATATTTATATTCTCAATCAGTTCTATCTACTTATAAAGCTATTCACTTATATATTATATATATTTCTGTTATTAATAACTCCAATATCCACCTAATGTTAATTGCATACTACATGTAATCTCTAACAAAGGCAATCACATATCAGAATTTCTATATTTCCCTACCAATTATCTTCGCAAGATTTTCTCTTTCATCATTCTTCTGAATCATTGTTTTCTACAACATGTCAATTCAAGATATTTAAATTTATATATAAAATGCAAATTATAACATTATATAGTCAGCAGCATTAGAGTCAAACAATTCAGTCAAATACACCAATACTTGAAATATGATAGTTTCCCCATTTCCAACAGGTAGATAGTAATTGAATATAACAAAATCCTATCAGGCTGAAAATCATATGACTTTATTATTTCCCTGTACTTGCTGCATCATTGAAGGTATGGAATAGAGATTGATCATTGGCTGGAGATGTACATTATGGATCAGCAATTCATGAATGAATTCTGTGATGTAACATTGGCACTAGTCTCCATCAACAGGTTTTGATCAATATCCAGAAAGTTCCAGACAATTCAGTGGCTGCCTTTGCAATGTTATAAGCAGCCTTTCGAAATTTGCCACATGAAGTATTTATGTACATTTCGGAAAGATGTTTTAGATTCTGCCAATGATAGTAGTTCAGGGGATTTTTTAGTTGGCTATTATTTGGTCTCATATTGTACTTTAATTATTAGCCATCTGTGCTACCATTCTTTGCAAAAACTAAAGCATCCAGATTGAGGTCCATTTCTCTCTTGATTGCATCTCACAATGTGATAATCATTGTAGGAATCTCTTTCAGTGTACTTGTCATTGTGGCCAACTGTTACATATTTAGCCAAACTAAGACCTGTTATGTGGTATTCATTGCCATGCCTGGGGAGTCATCGATAATGTGCTCCTCGTTAGTCATCTTCGAGACTGTCCATATGGTAACTCTCAATCAATCATTCCTAGCAGTTGAGAACTCAGTAACCAGAGTGTATACCTGTGTATTACTATACTGTTGGGGATAGTAGATTTTGTTGGAATCCTAGACTCCATGCCCAGCTATACAGTCAGTCTGGCCACACCATGGCAATTGATCCAGCCTTTGAAACCTGCCTTCTCTGTCATGGTGACATTTGCAGCCAGCTCTTTAAGGTTTTTATTATATGCATTTATATTTTCAAACACTTGCCTCTGCTTGACATGTAGGATCATCTCAGTTGCCCATTACATATAGTTCATGCCATTACACTTGGTGATGGGAATTGTAGTCAAACTAATCTTGCAATATTATCTTCTTCTATTAAATATATCAGATATTATCATTTCAGAAACTGCAAGAGAGATGTGAAACAGCAATCATTGGAAGTATAACCAGCTGAAATTGATGACCAATTATGTGTAAATGCCTCTCAATGATGATATCAAACTCCACTTGATGAAGACAGTAGAAATGTTGACCGTTGTTTCTGTTAAATGTCAGATACATGTAACCTATTATGTAGAGGTGAGTTCGTGTGTACATGAGTACGTGAGTTAGAATTTGATTGTGTATCTATTTTGATCATACAAGGAGTTGTGTTCCAGAATCATATGATTGCTAGGTGACTAATGGTTGTTATGACTGAAGAGACAAGTCACATTATAGTCCTTGGTATTGTGATACATGTTGTTCCAATCAGCTCAAAATGGATGCGGTAATGACAGATTATGTCAATAATGCAACAGGTAATTGTAGTCATAATAGTAACATGTAATTGAATGATACAATTTACAATGCAGGAAAGAGTGCCACCGCTCTAAGAGAGATTAAATGAGTGGATTACAAAAAAAACAAATTTGATCAAGAAGAAAATTAGTTGATGTTCACTCCATTGATATTTGACTCAATAAATGTGCATGCGGAAAATTAATGGGTTCCAAAAATACGGTCAACCTTGAATACTATCCTGTACTATCACATAATATCTGTCACAGCAAGACTGCACATGATGTGTCCAGGGCCAGGTAACACCCGCATTCTATATAGTCAGCTCACCACAAGCCTCAGATCTCTAGCCATAATTTTACCCTAATTTACCTTTATACAACTCTACAATATCGACATTCACTCTTGCAACTGTATCTACTACTATACCATCATATGAGGCCATACACGGGTAAATACCTGAACTCTATTACTGCTCATACAATTTCTGATAGGTTTCGCATACAGGATTTCATTAATTGCCCCTTTCAGATGCACTATGATGTGTAAACTCAGTGCAAGATATCATACTACTTTGGGATCGCAGATTACACAAGTGAAGTGTCTTGACAAATCTATTGAATTATGGATAAGGAAACATCATTTAAAGCAAAACAGTATACACTTTCAACCCTAAACCTTGAATAGTGCCAACCACACTCATCCACCTGGAAGACTGTATACAGCATTCGACTCTCAATTTGAAGCAATGTCATTGTGCATTCCAAGAGAGGGGAGTAACATGCAGAAAAGATCCTCCATTTCATATGCCCTCCCCAACACACAATGATATACATACATACAAATCTGCCCAATACGACACATGTTAAACACTTGGATTGATCTCTCAAGGCACAGCTGTATGTAATGTGTTGATGGCCAGATAATACCCGCTTTATATAGTTAACTCGCAAAAATTCTTAGAGCTGTAACGATATTACTGCCACTATACTACTCTACAATACTGTCATTCATGTTGGCAACTGTATCTCCCAATGTACCCTAACATGAAGCCAGACACAGGTTCATGGCATTACATGTACTTAATATGTACAATCAACACTTCCAAGTGATTTTTCAAGCAGATGTGAATATCACCTTCGAGATATATCTCCAAAATTGACACCAACACTCACACCAACACATTTCCTGATACCAACACCAACACCAATACCAAATACTGACATCAATACCAACACCTTCACCAAAACCAAAACCATCTCCAAGACTCAATCTAACCCTAACTTCAACAGCAGAACCCATAGTTTGGACCAAGAGGCTATATGCATGAATCAATGATGCTCCACCTGCTTAGAGCAGTACCTTCAAAAATGTACATGGTAATAACAACCAGTCCGTACATTCTCTAAAGTGATACCAATTTGGATACAACTGTAGGAAATATCACCTTCAGCACTGTGATCGATAGAATCCAATGGAAGAAACAGCCAACAGTACAATCTCAAACTGTGTTCTGGCACATGCTTGCAGTTGGTACCTCTACCGGATAAATGCTTTGAAGGAGCACTGGGTGTGTTATCTTTTTGGAGTGCAAGCATGGTAAGAGCTTGGTGAGAGCTTGGGGGCATGGTACAATTCAGCACTGTGCAGCAATCTTCTTTTTGTTGGGTTGATCAATGGATAAGTAAAGTACAGACATGATACTATTATGTGGGATTGTTAGACTGAGTTATTGTAGAGTACATCATCATATAGATTTGGGTGAGGGCTGGCAGCAACTATATTGACTACATACCATTTTAGGTTTAGACTAAAGCGAATCATCCCAACTTATTAAAACAACATTACAATCTTTAGATACTATCTTTTGAATTATTATGAGAAATATTTAAAACTATAGTATTGCCTAAAGCCATAACTTTGGCTACTGTATATCCTCAATTACCCAATATCCAATACTGTCTTCCCATTGCCCATTATTCAGCATTACCAGTCTACAATATACTATGAACCAGATATCTTACGCCATACTCTATTACATATCATTCTGAAAGATTTTGATCTAAAAATTTGTACATTCAGGTATCAACATATAATATAATGTAAAGTAAAGTAAGTATGAAATCTCACAGATAAATATATATAGTACCAAGTCTAATTGCAAGTCCATAGAGTAGTTCACATAAAAGCAAGTAGTAAAACATGTGGGTAATATGAAATTAAATGCAACTGAAAGGATATATGAATGTATTTGAATGTATACATGCAAGTAAATACTTCAGCGAAATGAATTTTAGTCACCAGGAGCTTCTCGGTGTGTTGAGTGAAGGCAGGGTGCAAACTTCAATAAATGAATTTTAGGAGAAAACTACATACTAGGAGGGCGTTCCAGCCGGCCTTCAGAGTAACTTGAATTGCTGATGGTCAGTACAGAAACACCACTGGAGTGGTTGTAATACATTTGACAGTAGGTTGGGGCACTGGTCAGTACTTTGGATACACCAGGGACAGTTCCCCAACCAATCAGGGAATCCTAAATATACTCCATGAGATGTCTAGGTTCTGAATAATATTTATTGGAAGGACTGGAGGTGATATATGGGATGATACCGATGTATACACACTGTAGATTAACCCATTCAGCAAATATGATTCATGGATGATTGTTTATTATCAACTTCCAATTCATATGATACATGCTACCATCTCAGGCATTATACTATTTTTTGAATCACTACATGGATGAATCTATAATTGTGGCTTGTCATTCCGGGATATGTGCTGGCATGCCAAAACAATGAATTGACTAAGTAATCATACGATTTCACTCCAACCTGCTGTCAATGTCTTCAATACATGGTCTCATCGCATCAGGGCTGACAGGTGCAGGAATATACAATTCATGTGTCGCACACAGAAGCTGGAGGTGATCTATATATTCACTCATGATTCTGATCTGGCATGTCTGTGAAATGGAATTCCAACTTCATCTGGCTTGACTTGTAATATGTATCAAAGGTTCCTATAAGATGTTACCTAGTTGTCAATGAAAATACAGTTTAAAAGACATTATAATGCATTCAGGTGAGAAATAGAAGCTCCACCAGAAAATGAGGGGTGTGAAGAAAAAGAGGGCAGGGTGGAAAAGGAGAGTACAGAAGGCAATAAAGGAGGGCAGATTGTAATACAGGGGCATCTACCCAGGCCAAGGTGCACCAATGGAAAATCAGCTGCATTTTGCCTGCAGAGTAGGGCCCACCCAAAATGAGGAGCACCAGAAAGGTGTACAGAGTGTGCATTGAATTCGAGGTCCTCCTGATCGGAGTCACCATGTGCCTGCACGAATTGCCAAGTACCAATCACAGAGAAGAAATATTGATGGAGGGGGCGGGTTGCGCCAGATGATATGATGAATCAGTGATCTAGTGTGATGAGTGCTGACAGGGTTGAGGAGTGTCCATCATTGTGAAGGGGCACTACACAGAAGAGGGGTATAAAACAGCCTACAAAGATATAGTTCATATGAGCAGTGGCTTATATAGTAATAAAATCTTTCACCAGAAATGGGCAAAACTTCCCTCACTATGCATCTTTAGATAGCATAACTATAATCTTCTTTCCAATTGCATATTCGGACAGTGCACAATGAGTAGCTGTGGCTGCAAATATTAAAGTCTGTGAAGGAACAGGATAGATGAAATGGAGTGGGGTAGGCTGGCACTCGAAGCTATTGACCATGAAGAAAAATTTATTGTATATTAAATCGAGCACTTCCATTCTGGGGAACCATGCATTGTGATCAGCCAGAACCTTGAGAGATAAGAATCATCAAATGGGAGCTCCTGAAACTTGACCTGGAGTACACTTTCAAAGGCCAAATTGAACTGATAACTTCAGACAACCCTTCGACAAGCTCAATCCGCCAAAGTTTCTCAAATGGTACTAAATTCAAGTGTATACTGTTGATATTTTAGGGCTAAGTCGATATCATAAGTGTTTATGACATTCATTGAACAAATCAACATCAAATTGCATCAAATGTTTGCGGATCGATATTCAGAGATGGACAACTGGGCAAGTAACACCCAGATGCTATACCTACAGGAGTACCTGCTACTGCATGCTGACAATTCTGAGCTTGAATGGCTAAATTCCAAGCCTCTTTGAACATGAAGTACTTTCCTACAGATATAATTGGCCAGGAAATCTATCTGATGACTGTTGCCTCCAGGTCATCTTCATGTACTTTCTCCTTGCTGATCAAATTTTTCTTTAATAATACATATACATATATCCTTTAAAATATATTTTAAAGTATCCACTAATTATAGATAACAATAAATTCAAAGATCCCATTCCTTTGGATCAATGCTCGTCTTGACTTGCAGGTTTGCTCAATAGCCTGTGCTCATCTGGAATATGGATGTGGGCTGCATCAGCACACAGCAGATAGTGTACGAACCAGTAGATGTTCCTTCATCAGTGCACACATCTGCAATGAAATCTTGATTGTGCTTGCTATCCTTGGCGTACACATCAAGATTGAAAATCGAGCATTGGGAACAGGAGCATGACAATACGCATATCTGGCTGGCACAGTTTCGATTTGGGAACCTTCAGCTCCCTTATTGTTGTGGGGTGGCGCAGGTGGCATTCTGGGCGTAGTTGGCATCTGTCCTGGTGTCTGCTGTCTGCGTCGGTCTGGTAGAGGTGCACCTGTTCCATTGCGCCCCCAGCATGTTCGTGGATTCCTTGCTGTGCCATTTTGGCGAGGAAGGCAGCCGTCCATGTGATTTCATGAACCATAGCCGGGTGTCTTGCTGTCACAGCCTTCACCTTTCTACACCCAGGAAACTCAACTCCCCACTCCTTCTCTTCTCAGACTTCGGAGTGAGTAGTGTTAGCAACGGTTCCAGTTTTGGACCCGGTCGGTTTTATAGGTCTGCATGGCAATGGCCTTACCCCATCAAAAATGAATGATTTTTTAAGTGAACCATCACTTCAAGGCCGCAAATATTGATCAGAGAGTTTAGTGTTTGGTATGTAAAATATGCAGCTCAGCACGGCGCATCTTTTGGCCGTCTCCGATTTTCGATATCTTTAAATCTCTGCAAGCGGTAGCCCAAAAACATCGTTTTTCGGCCCAAAATGACAATAATTTCAAAGCCGCTTGCTGAATTTGGAAGATATCAAAAATCGGAGACCGCCAAAAGATACGCCATCTGAAGCTCCGGATTTCATGTACCACACACTAAATTATCAGATGAATATTCAAGAACTTAATTGAAGGAACCGTTTGGCACAAACCCGGACCAAACCGGCTTGATCCGGGTTTCCCTGGATCCGCTGAAGTAGAAACGGTCCGAAAACGGAACCGTTGCTACCACTTGGTGTGAGGTGTCTTGATCAGGTATTGCATTTCCCCTATTGCGGGGCACGAAAGTGCTCCTTTCGCCATTTCGCCCATAATGAATGCAACGCACACGTCAGACCGTTCTAGCTATACCCGACGTCGTTGCCTTGCCATAGTAGCAGACATGTTCACAACGTACAAGAAATTGGTTGCTGCTTCTAAAGATGAGATTCGGCTACTACCTCTACCAGATACATCTCTGTAGCCTCCTCTAGGATATAAAAGGCCTGTTTCATCCAATCTCAGGGATACTTCTCACGAAATTTGTCCGCCAAACGCCTATCACTGACAAAATCATGATGTTTGATTTCGCAGACTGTGTGAATAAATCCTTTGGTTGAGAAAGGAGGTTTCCTGTTATGGGCAGCTGTAAATTGGTCACGCAGGTCTCTGCGTATACCCACTGTACGTTATACGGGAAGTTGATAGCCATCTAACACAATATTGATCAAGTGACATCCTATCACATGCTGTTCCTTAGTATTGATTCTTGCGGTTTACCGGACGATATTTGAATGTGAGTGGTGGGTCATATCTTTGGTGGCTACATTGGCAGCTTAGCAGTGGACTAACTGGTGTCTGCATTGTCACTGTCTCCCAGTGAGTACTGCATATGATGATACGCCTGTTGGTTTGCTCCATTCGGAACTGCTCACACCTTGCTGATGTCTTTGTGTGGCCATGATTTGATTCTGTGGAAATGGAGAGGAAGATGATAATGAAAAGAAGTGGGAAGTCCTGAGGAATATATAGTTAGCTTTAAGGCAAAGTGGAATGAGTAACTGGCAAATTGCATGATCTACTCAAGATGAATACTACTGTGTATAGCTGCAAGTTGCAGGAGTTTCCAACCTTCCCTCAATTTGCGGTAAGTCGGTCCAAGGATTGGTGTTCATTTAGAGGGATAAAGAAATGTCAACGACAGTCGAAATCTCATGTTGGTCAGACATGAACAGGATATTCCTTGATGGAAAGGACATGTGGTGATGTTTGTCACAAGACATCCCCGGGATCTTACATCAAACAGATGCTCAAAATCAATCCATATTGTACTGTTGCCATAAATATTCCCCATTTGGTGATGGTCAAAATGCAGATTTTGCTTTGTTGAAGTTGATCAAACTTACCTACCTTGACATAAAAGATACAGCTTGCCTTCATATTGTCCATCACTTGCAACATCGAACAACTCACACGCTGGCAAAATTAAAACAAAATACAATCCTATATACTCCGACAGAGCACATTTCGCCAGGACCCGCAGGCAAATACACCACATCGACAAAGATGTCCACTGCACGACATCACCAAGCCAACGAATGCAAGAGCAGCTTGGAAGCGGAATGGGTCCGAGCGCGAGTGGCATTGTGCAGCTTGCGATCCAAAAAGATGCTTGTGGCCAAGAAATGACTAGAAACGTATTTGGTAGGCAACACAGATAAAGAGCAAAGGATCGAAGATTATGTGGATAGAGAACCCGCTGTGTCATGAAAGCGAGTTGAAAACGCAGAGTCAGCAATTATGCAAGGGCAGGAAGATATGAAACACACTGAAAACGCAGGATTGACACCCAGAAAGCCTCAAAAGACATTTCAGGCGATGTTGAATGCTATCCGAGACAGTCTAAGCGATCTTGCAAGTGCTGATGATGAGGAGGATGCCGAAAATGAGAAGGATGCTGAAGATGAGGAAGATGATGAAGAAGATACACAGCTGGGCAGGCTGAGCGAAGATGATGAACCCGCCAGGGTGATGGGCAGAATCACCAGAAGAGTAAAGGCTCTTGCAGAGAGTTTTCGACAGAAGCAGATGAAACCCGACAAATTGACGCAACCAGGATGTGGGGACACGGCCAACTACTTGTGTGAACAAGATATAAAGTACATGATGGCTAAATCAAATGTTCCGGCAGTCGCTAAGTGGCAAACGGAAGCAATTTCAGCCGTACCTGCATTCACAACATTTGGAGAGCTTATAGAGACTATGGATATTGTCCCCAGAATATCGCAAATGTGGGAAAGGAGTTCCCGACCAGGTAGTAGTCGTATGAGGTCAGGTTCTTGGAAACCACATTCCTACAAACGCATAGCGTCTCTCCCGCCTGATGTGGCGCCCAATGTCTCACAGATTCAGCCAATGAAGCCTGTTGAACCTATATGCTAGTACCGCTGCATATTGCCTCCCGAGATAATTACAATTTAGAAATCGGATTTGGAGGAAAAAATGAGACCGAGAAATAGTTAGGCAAAATGCGAATCTTGCTGACCTATCTCTTTGAAAAGGAATTCATATACTAATTTTGCTACATGTCAGCTTTTCCTTGCATTCAATGACCAAATTGTGGGACAGGATGATTCATGTGTGCATGTGCAATGGTTGTACGCGCCATACGAAAGTTCCCCACTCCCCATTGAGTTGCTAGTCAACAAACATACTTGATTTTGAGTCATCTGTTACTTGACAGTGCGAATGCTAAAACTAAATGACAGACAAAATTTACTAACAGAATTTAGTCAGTGATGTCATACGAGTCATTGAAGGAGTGGTCAGCGCGCGATACAAACCAACATCATTGGTGACTACCATGCCATATTCATCTATGCATCCAACCGCACAATTCACTGCTCAGACCTGGTGCACATGATTGGGATTTCAAAAATAACTCATTGTAGGTCATGGAAATTGAGAAGAAAGAGCTGGCTGAGCAAAGGTGAGGAAGTAGGGCTATATTGATCAAAAACTAGGTGATGGATCTACATAGCATTAATTGCCGGCCTAAAAAGTTGTGACGTGATTGGGCCATGTCATGCATCACCCAGATAATGAGTATAGTGGTGGATCATACTTTGAAAGACCAACAAGCTTTTGGAGGCAAATGATTCTACATCGAAACGATATATTGGATGTCAGTAATGACTATATGATCTTTTGCATCCAAATATTAGGCATGTAATTACTGTTAGGATGTGTTTAAGGTGAGCATGAATGGAGTGTCAACAATATTCAGTCTTACACTATCAGCAATTAAAGGGCTGCATAGTCACATCCTTCCAAAGTGGAACTATTGGTCATCTTTAATGGTAAAAGGGCAAGCAATAGGCTTGTGGCCCCATCCTATAAATGAGCGTCAACGGAGCGCCAACGATTTTTGGTCTTCTAAGTACCATGATTGAAAATTGATATGGTTGCTGAAACACATAACCGACGAATTCGCAGCCTGTATAGACAGAAGATATGGCGACACAGTCAGTGCCCCATTCTGAAAATGAGCGTCAATGGACCATCAACAATTTGTGGCTTTGCATCCTGGGTTATCAAAGTGGCAGTTTGTGGCAAATTATTCATATACGAAGTACTGGTGGCCTTTTCAGGCAACACAGTGCAAGATGTCTTCATTACCCCATCAAGAAAATGTGTGTCAATGGTGCGTCCAAGATTGTTGGTCTTGTAAGTCAGGTAATTAAAAAGTGACTTGGTATTGGTTATATATAATGAAAGTATTGGGAGCCTGTATAGGCAAAAGAGAAAGCGACATGGCCATGGCCGCATTCTGACAATCAGCGTCAACTGATCGTCAATGATTGTATGTCTTGCCAGTGAGGTAATTGAAATTTGATTTTTTCGCAGTTATGCATAACTGACCTATTGGCAGTGTGTATACGCCAAAGAGAAAGCGACACGGTCACTGCCCCATTCTGAAAATGAGCGTCAATGGAGCGTCAACAATTTTTTGCTTTGTATCCAGGGTTATTTAAGTGGCGACTGGTTCCAGTCATCAATAAATGAAGTATTGGGTGCCAGTAGGGGCCAAAACAACAGCGTCATGCTCCCTGCCCCATCCTGATAATGAGAGTCAATGGAGCATCTATAATTTTTGGTCCTGCATCTTGGGTAATCTAAGTTTCGCTTTGTGGCAATAATTCATATATGAGGTAATGGCGGCTTTTTCAGGCAAAACACTACATGATATCTTCATTACCCTATGATGAAAATGAGCATCAACAGAGCATCAACAATTCTTTGTCTTGAACATTGGGTAATCAAGGCATCGCACAGGACTATTGACCTCTGTCATAGGCAAAAATTCAAAATATCACGGAAACAATATGCATTACAAAATATTCAATATCGCAAACTGCAAAACATGCAAAAAGTGATTACTGGATGTTGAATACGCAATTTTGATAAGATACTATTATCAATCAGCAAAATCAAGAGCATTATATGAATCTAGAGATGGACCTGCTGGACAACCTGCTGAGAACCCACACAATTCAGACAGGTTGGGAGATGTCCATAGAACCATACCTGAATTGACAGTTCAGGTGTAATGACCACCCTCATCTTGACTTTGGCTATGTTTTGGTTCCGACCCGGACCTGGACCCAAAGTGACAGCCCAGAACCATTGCTATGACTATCGCTGTCCCTCCACAGACATCCCTCCCACCATCACAGATCTCCTGATTGGTATCCTCATCATTCTTTGTCATAACTATTATAGCCCAGAGATTCCCCTTCTGCAGGATAATACTCTGAGACATAGGTTGAATGTTGAAATATTTGACAACTAATCAAGACTAGATGTCTTCTTGACTGGAAGTACAAGGGCTCACTCATGTTGTTCTTCTTGATTCATCTGTGAATAGTGGTTCCCCACCTGGCTAGCAGTAGGTTACATGTTGATGAACTTGGAGATTGACATTTTGGAATGTAGAGAGATACGTATTGAAAGCTGAATATAGTCTAAAGTGACAAACAACACCGGGAAAACAGTACAAGGAAGTACTACTGGGTTGTGCAGGATGCAATGCAAAATCAGTCTAGATTGAGTCCACAAGACCTGATTTCTGCAGTACATATTGATTTCATTGATGCAAGTGCTTTGATGAGATTCAGACAGTGTCAGGTCCACTGGATTATGTGGATTACTCATGCCACCAAGGCTGAATGTTAGCACACTTATCCAAATACACTATTGATGCACAAATGGAAGATTAGTTTGAAAATGTAACAAGGCACACCTTAACAACTCGAGACATTAACATGGTTGTAGTAGTAAATAACACTTGCTTTGGGTCATTGAAACTAGTAATCAATTGATTCGACATAATTGCCCCAGAATATACCCACTGCAGAGAGAGTAATTATGCCTCTAATTCAAGTATAGTATTAGCAATGGGTCTGGGTAACCTGGCAGCGGCCCACATTCGGACCGCAAACCTAGGTAGGTTGTGTTCTGGACCCACCCGATAACCCGACCCGTAGTTTTGTGGCGGGGCAAACCCGGACCATTACACCTCAACCCGCATGTTTCACCGGTTTTGTCTAGAGCCGTTAGTTCCAATCACCGGTTCAGGATATCACGTTTTTCTGTGAATGGTGGCACTCAGATATCCAACTGTTAATCGGGACATGTTGGCTTTGGTACATCATTGTCCATTTTCGATGCTTTGGCCCCCTTTCTATTGAAGATAAAGAGACACACACTCCCTTCACAATGCTGAAGATGAGAGTCAACGGAGTGTCAATGATATGTCGTCCTGCATCTTGGGTAATCTGAGTGGCTATTGGTTGCAGACATCTACAAATAAGGTATAGGCCGCATTTACAGTGGAAACGGAAAGCAAAACACTCCCTGCACCAATCCGAAAACGCACGTCAACAGAGCATCAACAATTTCTGATCATGTTAGTCAGGTTGAGAATCAGAGACTTGGTTGCACTAATGCATTATGAAAGTATTGGCCGCCTATATTGGCAAAAACCCAAGCGACAACATCGTTACTATCTGCAAAGAATCAGCGTCCTCGGGGCATCAACAATTTTAAATTTTGTAAGTCAGGCAGATGAAAAGTAACTTGGTTGGTGTCACACATAATCGAAGTATTGGCCGCCTTTATAGGCAAAAAGTGACATTGGCACACTCCCAGCCCCATCTTCAAAATGAGTGTCAACGGAGGGTCAACGATATTTGGTCTGGTAAGTCTGGTAATTACAGAGTGATTTGGTCGTTGTTAGATATAATCTAAACATTGGCCGTCATCATAGGAAATAGAGAAAGCGACAAGCTCTGTGCCACATCGTGAAAATGAGCATCACCCGAGTGTCAATGATTTGTGGCCTTGCATCATGGTTAATCACAGCACCATGTGGCTGTGATTGTCAATAAACAAAGTTTTGACCAGTTTAATAAGCTCTAACGCTCCTGAATACAAGGTTGCAGCTTTGAATATGAATTAAGTTTTTATTGCCCAGGAAGCTGTCGCGTGAATATCTCTTGCTTGTCTGGATATAAAGGCTATAACTCCTTGTTTATAGATGTCTGCGATCAAGCGCCACTGAGATTACCCACCAAAAATCTTTCACGCTCCTTTGAAGCTCATTGTCAAGATGAGGTAGGAAGTGTGTCTCTTACTCGTTTGCGTACAAAGGCTGCTAATATATAGATTATGTACAACAATGATTAAATGACTTATTAAGTACCTGACATACTAGACTACAAAACGTTGATGCTCATTTGACACTAATTCAATGTATTGTCTAGTCAAAGTCCGCTGGCATTAGTCATTGTGTTCATCATTATTTGAACTTAATGGTTGCCTTCCTGCCCAATTGAGACTCAACCATTGGGCAAAGCTGAGCACAGTAATTTTCTTGGATGGGTAGCTCTCAATCTATTAAGATTCAACTATCTTGTGGAATGATACATTTCGCCCGCTACAATTCTGTTTATCAAAAAATATTCACCTTCTCTTGCTCACTATTCCTCTATAATCATTCTCTATCTGACATTCTCGGCCAAGCAACATATGGAACCTGGTGCATCAGCAAGAAACATTTCCGTCCGGGCGGAATGGCTCCGTCAGAGTGCACACGCTCTGTCAGAGCTGTCAGAGACACCCCGGTGGCAGATTACTCCGCGCCCGGCGTCAAGAACACGCGTGGTGTCACATATCACCTTCCGATCGCTGATTTACCGTTTCTTCTCGCTCTGTCGGTCCCCTCTTCAAACCAAAACTCTGGTGTTGTGGCCAACTGTGACCATACGTCGGATTGGGTTCATTGGGTACACGCTTGCATCGGGATTGCAATGCCATGGGTGACACTGCGAAAATCTCTCCTCATGTTCCTTCTACATTAAGCTCGAGGAGCGTAGGAAGGTGAATAGATCTGATACTACCCGGCTGTGAGGATCCACGCAATTGCGTGGATCCTCACGGCCGGATAGAGTGTGAATTTGCATTGTATGATAAGAGGAGATGGAAATGAGATAATGTCTATCTACTCTGGGGTCTGCCGAATATATACTCCCCGTCACTCTGTCCACCTCCGTTACCCCTGTATCTCCGTACACCCGCCGTCGCTCATTGAAGATGTACTTGCAGGCCGTGATTGAGCGTGTTTGGAGATACACTTGGAGACTGCGATAGAGTGAACTCAGAGATGCACTTCGAGGCCGTAATCGAGCAAGTTTGGAAATGCACTTGGAGGCCAAGATCGTGCTAACTTGCAGGCCGTAATCGAGCGAGTTTGGAGATGCACTTGGAGGCCGAGATCGAGTGAACTCAGAAGATGCACTTGGAAGCCATGACCGAGCAAGTTTGGAGATGCACTTGCAGGCTATGATCGAGCGAGATTGGAGGAGTACTTGGAGGCAGTCGATTTGGAGGGAGGTGCGATGGCAGCTGAGACTCAATTCATCGGTTAACTTGTAATTGTGCGAATGTAGAGAGTTGAGTACAACATCCGCCGAGAGATGAGAAACTGGATAGGAGCGGGAAGACTGTCGATCTTGGGATGATGCTGTACTTGGTGTATGCTGCACTCTGTGTTAACTCATGATTATGGCATGGAGAGATAGAGAGGGATGACTTAAGTTCATCTTGTTAGGTGATGGTAGAGTTGAGCACAAGAAACAGAGAGATCAGAGGAGATGGGGGAAATCATCATGTGAAACTGGGACTTAGAGTATTTCGTGTGCGAGTCAATTGACGATCCCGGATACAGCAGGTACGAGTCCCCATCCCACGCAAACTATCACCGATACGAGGTCTTTTCAACCCAATCAGGCAAGTCGTACCGCTGATTTCCCATATCCGCTTGTATCCTCCATATCATTGTCATCTTCATCCCCCATCTCTCTCTTTCTCGTCCACAACTCAACCATCATCGCAGAAGACAAAGTTAAGTCATCCCTCTCTATCTCTCCATGACATGATCATGAGTTGACACCGAGTACAGCATACACCGAGTACAGCATCCACGAAAGATTGTTTGTCTTCCCTTCATTCTCATGATTTCATGTTGACCCCTGAATGTAGCAGCCAGCTCTCCATGAGGGCTCAAAGGTAAAGTCACATTGTCACATTCCCACGGTTGCGAGTTAACTAACTGATGAATAGAGTCTCATCACCCACTGCGCCATCCATCGACCGCCTCCAAGTACTCGTCCTATCTCGCTCAATCACGGCCTCCAAGTGCGTCTCCAAACTCGCTCGAGCATGGCGTCCAAGTGCATCTCCAAACTCGCTCAATCACGGCCTCGGAGTATATCCCTGAGTTCACTCGATCGTCATGTTCAGGAGCACCTCGAATTGCTCAAGCACCGCCTGCAGCCAGTCCAGATATAGCGTGTGCAGATGGGTAGCTATATAGATACATAGATACAGAGATACATAGATGAGAAACCACACTGAATACATGACTGTGATTCGAGGTGCTCCCAGGCATGTCGCCGGCCCTCCCAGGTGCTCCCAGGCTTGTCGTCGGCACTCCCGGTTACTCTGAAGGCCGGCAGGAATGCCCTCCTAGCGTGTGATACTCCTGAAATTGACGCATCTAAGTTTACACTCCAAATCCTCCCAGACCAGTGACTAAAATACATTTTGCTGATGCTATGCAACACGACCCGTCGCCTGGGCGACAGGTAGCGTGTAATTCTCCGTCAGAGGGTACGAGGTTACGTCAGAGCCATCAGAGCAGTCCGGAACACCCGGGTGTTTCTGATGGAAACTAGAGTTGTTGCTGATGCGAAAACATACTGACCCATTCTGACCTACTTTTTCTTGTGTCTCCTATTCCACCTTGTTTCCATAGATGGTGATCATCACCTTTTCAAGCTTGTGGTTAGACCTCCATGTTGGCCAAATCAATCCGGGAACATTTGGTGTGCCACATACATCCTGCGTCTCTGGGCGTTCCGGATCCTCGATGGCATTGTCTTGCTGTACATCGGATTCATCGTCTGTCTCCCAGACATCTTCGCACTCGTTTGGAGTATCCGAGTCACCATTCCGGTTAAGCTAATTCCCGGTTTCGGAAATCCTTTCAGGTGCACTATCCTCATCACTCTCTGCTGGATGATAGCCGATTCCTCTGAATCAGTGGCAATTCAATACTTCAGTTCGTCTGCCAGAAAGGTCCTGTGCAGACATACCTGGTGTCACACGTGATTTTTCCCACCATTTCAATGCAGGCGCACCATCATGTGTAATGATTGACCAGGACACTTCAACCAGCTTCTCCGCGACATGAATGTCACCAACGGCTGTCATTTGCTCGTTTCGAGTGTGAGATTCCTTCATTGTAGCATATTGGGTTTAGGTCCCTGCCACATCTGCAGTAAGTGGTGGACCTTGGCCATTCTGTGCAGTTGTGGTTACACTGTCACCCTCTTCATTGCGAAGTCGTGTTCAGTTTCCGTCATATCCAATGCTGGGTTATCACCTGCCAATATCCCATTATTGGGTTAACCACACAGCCCGACTACGATTTGTTTGTGAAGGGTCTCGCGAGTGGTTTTTGACTGCCTTCTGCCATTCTTGTCTCGCCCAAAGGAAACACTGGCCTCCACTGCGACACCGTGTGGTATGATCAAGAATATATCGCGTGCCACATTGGAGTGATCGGTGTATTTTGAGTATGTTTCCTCTTGTTGGCCCCACCAGTCAGTGATATCCAGTATCCACAATGTACTGCTAATCTCCATAGGGTTGCAGTGGTAATCATTCAGATTCGGATTAACTTAGCCCCAGTGTTTTGGTGATTCAGAGTGTGAATGCAAATAGAGGGTTGCGGTTGTCACTAAGTGTGCTGCACGATCGCTGCGTAACTGTGAAATCTCAGACAGGTTATCAGGCGTCAGGTATTTTTCATCATCGCTGGACGAATCATATGGATCAAAAAACATTGACCAGATCCAGAAGCCATTGCTCAGGGGAAGAGATTTGGCTTGATATTCATTCAGGTTTAATGACGGACAATCGTCTATGTTTGGCGCAGTATTCATTCCCCACGTACTTCAGAATGCCTTCTGGGTATTGGGTAGTAGAGAAAGTCTCGTCCTCAGGATTAATATCCGTTTCGTTTTCCTAATTTCTCAACAATCGGAACTCCTGGACAGGATCGAGGATATGTGCTGAAATGAGAAGAATACTGGTCCATGCAGTAACATCAGCAGAATATTTGGATAGCTTCTGGCGCGCAAACTTCACGGCGAAGTATATGTCGTCCTTCCATTGAGTCTCCTTCTTGGCTAAAGCTCGCATAACACCATCCTGATGATCCAACATGACATCATACACAGTGTTAACATTATGCAGAGTAACCATATGCCATTCAGACATCCAAAGGGTCCAGTGTCGGAATGGCCTTGAAACATCGATGACATACTTCACAATTGTCCATGTGCACTGTGGAGTGAAGAGTGGCCGGTAATCACTGTATTTTCGATGCTTCAGCCACTCAGGTGAGAATTCTGGTAACCGGTAGCTTCACTCAAGCAACTCCTGTCTCGAATTCCATGGTGTTTTCACATCCATATTTGGCAGTACTGCAATTCGGACATTGGCTTTTTGACTGTCAATGAACTCGTTTCGACGGCCAGGTGACAGTGTAATCAATACAGCAAGCATTCAATGCTATATCAAGGTCAGTTTCACGACTGTCGAAATTACTTCAAATACGTACTTTCACAATCATCTCTGCTAAACCTGGTCTCATGGCCGACACCTTGTGGATTCGGGCATTGCCTTCTTTTCACAGTCTTTGACTGTTCCCAATGACTGTGCGTTCATTCTCTCCAAATTGCTGATCGCGCTCATGGGTTTCATAAGTCTTGGTGGGACCATTTACACCCAGACTGCTCATGAACGCACCCAAAGCAAGCTGAATGATGTGCACCAAGCATGGTATGTGGTTTCTCATTCAAGGCAACTTGTTTCCGGAGGCCTGAAGGGTTGATTGTGGTTCCCAAGTCGTTGAGTATTGTGAGGCAGCATTACCAGTCGTACTTCCAAGAAAATGGCCATCAGTAAGCCCAAAACAATCAAGAACTTGATTCAAATGTATGGCTAGCTTTGCTGTAGTATGTTGACTTTTGACCTATTATTCTTAATAAGTGTTCGAAATAGGATAGAAATAGGCAATCAACCTGATCGAATGTAAGCTGTGCTTCTCGCAATGCCCAATTTCAATCCATATACTAAGCAATGATCGATGTAACAGCGAGTTTGTTCGTATATGTCCACCCGTCCAAAGCTAAAGTGACTATATTTCGTGATGGCAACTGCTTTGTAATCGCATGCGCTGTCAGTGAATATTCCCTCCGCCGGATGTTGCCGACGGTGCTGTCATATGGTAGCACCAGCTCTCTCCGTAACACAATCCATGACCACTGTAGCTCTAGGCTTGATATGGTGTTGCATGGAATGTGAGGTGACACCAATCCTAACATCATGTAGCAATTTCAGGTGTCTTAGTGAAATTCGGCAGTTACAATGTCCTTAGATGCCAGTTTGGAGAGCTTTTTCTGAAAATGCGGTCAATAGAGATAAGATATAATCGTCAAAGATGAATTGCCTTTGCAAACTTACTATTGTAATTCCTTGACTTCCTTGTCGCAGCAGTATGGCCAAAGCTGTTTCATCAACAGTTGACGTAGTCAATTCAGTAACTTCTGACTCTGTTGATTCATTTAACTTTGCGATGTATGCTTTTGCCAGCGATTGTTTCCCCATCGTGTTGGTCCCATGTTCTGATGAATGGGGAAGAACTTGATGACAGACGATACATATGATGCCGGGGATGCCAGTCTCCTCAATTGCCCAATGCCAATAGAATCACCCTGATGGCGCCTGTCAAGAATTATTCCAAGCAATGGGACGCCTTGAGCCCACATCCATGGAAGCCCACCTAAGCATCAAATATAATTTTTAAACTAGGGTTGCTCAAATCTCGAATAAAGACACGTTCAGTGTTGGAAGATATCGTGACCTCTAGCATCGAGGTAGTTCGAGATTTGGAATCCGACATGGTGCTAGGAATTCGAAAACTGTCCAATTTCACCTGAGTGGCTGTCAAAAAGTACATTATTGGAAAGTCCAATGTGGCTTCCTAAATTTTGACTCTAGAGCTATGAGTGTGAAATAAGTCAGACTTGTGAAACATTGTGTGCATAATTGTGAAGTTGTATACATGGACATATTGAAAAGACTGACCGTTAAAAACTGCGTTTTGTAACAATGCAGTGCAGTTCATTGCTGTGTAGCATACCGCGCTCCCATACAAAAAGTTGACACTCCATTGACGTTCATTTATAGGAGACAATAGGGATATCGGTAGTTGAATTTTTGCCCATACTGGCAGCTGATGGATCCATTGTAGATGGGCCCTGTTGCACAACCTGTGGATTGTCCAGGTCGCAAGACTAGAAATGGTTGACGCTCTGTTGACGCTCATTTTTAGTAGGTTGTAGTGATATCAAAATTAGCATTTTTGAAAAAACTCAGACCTGTAAGACATTGCATGCATATTTGAGAAGTTGCATACAAGGACAGACTGGATAGACTGACCATTGAAATCTCGTCTTAGGAACGATGCTACGCAGTATATTGCTGTGTAGCTTGCAAAGCCCCAACGAAAACTGTTGATGTTCCTTTGAGGCTCATATGTAGGAGGTGGTAGAGAGATAATCATTTGCATTTTTGCGCATAGAGGCGGCCAATACTGTGATTATGAGTCAATGTCATTGCACCGCACTTGGACAATCCAAAATGCAAGACCAGAAATCATTGACACTCGATTGACGCTGATTTTTGGGAGATTGTAGCGATAGCGGTGTGAGGATTTGTGCGTAGATAACCGGCCAATATTTCGATTATCATGTAATGCCGTTGCAGATACCTTGGATGAACAATAATGCAGGACCAATAATTGTTGACGCTCCGTTGACCTGGCACATATTTAGGAGATCGCAGTGATATTATAGCTAGCATTATTGCCGAGAAAGGTGGCCAGTATATTGATTATGGGCTAGGATCATTGCACAGCCCTTGGATTATCCATGATGCAAGACAAACAATTGTTGATGCTCCATTGACGCTCAGTTCTAGGATGGGGCGATGAGCGTGCCGCATTCCTCTTCGCCTATCAACATGAGCAATACATTCACTTTGGTAGGATATTTCTAGGCAGTCCTGAGATTGCTGATAGTGTAAGACTGCAAATCGTTGACGCTCCGTTGACGCTCACCTTCAACACATTCTAATAGTCATTTTATGCTCAATAATTGTATGCCAAAATTCGTATAGTCATTATTGACAGTCAATATATTGTGTCTATGAATACTCATTTGCATCCAAAAGAGTCGTCGGTATTCGAGTTATACAGCGAAAGTCTGAAGAGATCTATTTAGAATCTCAGAAGAAGCATACGAAGAAGAAGTATTGCAATTATAACGATTTCAAGAAGTGTTCGAAATATAAGCATATACTGAGAAGAGGATTCGAGAAGAGATATTGTAGTATTCCGATCGATGTCTGAGCAAGTCGAAAGAACTGTTCTCTAACCGGAGAAACAGTATCTATATATACAATAATAAACGGGTGATTGTCCGTGACCACGGTCGCGGATCAATAACCAAAACAGGAAGAGAAAAACTCTGCAACTGTACATAAATACATAAAAACAGTAAAGAATAATACAGACCCATCTAGGCGCAGTCTTTTAAGATAAGCGCTGATAAATCCCTCTTCCAACTGATAACAAAAAAGGTTCTAGACAAGTTCTAACCAGAACTTTCTAGACAACCTAAATATAAAAGATAACAAAAGTATTAAAAGTTATTAACACACCACATTATCCTTATCCATAAAGTACCATCTTATCGTAAGGAGAATACTTAAGAAAGTACAAATATTAGTAAGAGAAATGTAGATACTTCCGTATTTTCAATAGTCGCCTCTTATGTTCAGATCAACTATTACACACACCATTTGAGCAATGGATGATGTAGCGCTGTTACGTTCCAGCGCTTTCGGCCAGGCATTAATGGTATGTAGATCCAGTTACTGGTTCTTGATTATTATAGCCCGACTTCCTCAACTTTCCTCATCCAGCTACTGCTACTCGATTTCCATGACCTACATTAAGCCATTTTGAAAATCTCGACGATGTGCACCAGGCCTGAGTGGCAAAATATGCAGTTGGATGCGTCAGTGAATGCAGCATGACGGTTGTGATTCATCCGGGTTCACATTGTGCATTGACCGTTTCTTCCATGAGTAGTATTACATCACTGACTTAAATGTTGTAAGCAAATTTTGTCACTAATTAAGATTGTGCTTTCTCACTTAACCGTAACTGGCAGGTCAATCTCGAGTTTGTTTGTTGTCATTACACTTGATTTGGAGTCCAGAGCTTTCGTATGGCCCATGCGATCCTTGCACACGCACAGATGAATTATCATGTCTTACAATTTGGTCACTGGAATCAAGGGAGATTATATGCAGCTGTAAAAGCTTACAGCGTTAACTGGCTCAAATATCTTAATCAGAGACAACTTGGGTGCCGCGTCTGCCGGGAGAGACGCTATAAGTTCCAGAGACTGTTGGTTTCTGAAACCAAGCCCTATAGTACTACATCCTGGTCAAGAAGTTACTTGAGATTTTCCGGGAATGGTATCATGAAAGTCCATTAGCGCTCCATGTGTTGTCGGTGCAGGTGCCGCCACAACTGCGTTCCTTTGCGGCTTAACGACTCCAGAACCCTCAATTTGGCCATACTGTACCTCATATCGCTCTCATGGAAATAGTCGGCCGCGTCCCCCAATCATGGTTGGGTCAGTTCGTCAAGCCTCATCAGCTCCAGCCAAAACATCTCCATGCAGTGCTGAACCGTTTTGGTGATTGTGCTCATCACCCAGCGAGGGTCATCGTCTTCACCCAGCTTGCGTGGCTCTGAATTTTCTTCGTAATTGTCTTCATCTTCCCCATCCTCCCCATCATCGAAACATCCAATGTCGCTCAGACTGTCTCCTATAGCATTCAACAGCCCCTCGTATGTTTCTTCAGACTTTCTGGCTGTCAATCCTACAATATCCGCAGATCTCATATCATCCTGCTCTTGCTGAATCGGTGTCTCTGAGTCTTCAACTTGCTTTTTTGCCACAGCGGTCTCTTGATTGACATATTCCTCAATCCATTTCTCGTTCTCCACATTGCTTAAAATGTGCAAATCCCGTCTTTTTCCTCCGCATGCTGCTATTTGGAATGCACGCTGCACAGTTCTCCTACGGCTTAGACCGTGTCCGCCTCCAAGCTAGTATTGGCTGTATTCACTGGATGACATTGTCGTGTGGGTCAGTTTGTGGATTTGACGGATTTGCCCGCCGGGAGTGGTGAAAGGTTCTTTTTCGGAGCATTGACCATTGTATTCTGAGTTGACTTTGTTGATTGGTGAGATGTTGGATGTTGGAAGATATGGACGGCATGGAGGCAAGCTGTGTCTTGTATGTCTAGGTTGGTATGCTTGATCAACTTGACCAAAGCAAAATCAGCGTTTTAACTGTCACTTCATTGGGAATAGCAATGCTAACTGTACAACATGACTTAATTATTAGCGTGAGTTTCATGTGAGATCCCTGGGGTGTCTTGAGACAAATATCACCCGATGTCCTTTCCATCCTAGAATCATCTTTATATAAACATCAAACATGTTATTTCAGCTGCCATTAACCTCTATTTATCCCAGTATACAAACAGGCGACATCGGACTGGTGTTAGTAACAGTTACAGGTCACCCGGCAGTGGTCCTGGTTGGAACCTGAACAGTGGCAGAGGTTTGGTTCTGGAACCTCGAAGGAACCAAACCACCCGGTGATGAGCTGATCCAAACCCGAACCCCACCTAAACCCAAGTAATTTTGGTCGCATTCGACATACTGCAGAGCCAAAGTTCTTACTTGCCGAAATTATGGAACCGGCCAAAAAACCGCAGGTTCAGTGCAGTTCGGGTTTGTGGTGGGGTAAAACCCATTGAAATGTTTCAAGTTCAGTTCCAACTCGGGCCCGGAACTGAACCGCGGATTTGGGACCATAGCTAACGCTATATCTGACCAACATACAACACATGGCGTGACGTTTGGAAACACTTTCAACCTGCCGCAATGCGCAGCATGATCCAGTTTGGGTAGCTCGTGCAACTTGGCTGTTACTCGTTCCATTTCGACTTGAAGCTGACTATATATTCTTCAGGACTTCCCACTTCTTTCAGTTATCATCTTCGTCCCCTTTTCCACAACAGCAAATCATGGCTCCACAACACCTCTGCAAGGTGCGAGCGGATCCGAATCTAGTCGAATGACTGGGGCTTCAACCAATGCGCCACCCACTAGAACACAGCAGCAATGCAGACACCCGTTAGTCGACCGCGACGCTGCATATATGACTCAGGTCACACAATTAGGATTGGTACATAACACAGGAAGCAGCAAGCCATCGGATGTAAGTAAATCTGTATCGGAGTAGATGGCCGTTAACTGAATATATAATGTACAGCTGCTGTACTTAGAGAGCTACGTGACCATTGTTGTGACAAACCTGTGGAGACGATTGATTGATTGAGTCTAAGTCTAAGATGACACGTAGCCTATATACTAGCTGCCAGCCCTAACCCACAGCCAACTGATGACGTACTCTACAAAGACTCGGTCTAACACTCCTCCAGGGCGTTATCACATCCGTCAAACACTAAGCCATTGAAAAAACAGACAGAAAACAAACAGAAGACAGAAGACAGAAGCCAAACCATCCCATGCCCTGAGCTCCTCCGAAATGACTCCCGCATATGCCATTGGAGGCGTCAATCATGGGCCAATGCCTAAACTTGGTAGTTGATTGTGCTGTCGGCTTCAACTGTCTTGACTTCCAGTCAACCACTGCTCAGAAGGTGACACACAGTCCTGTTGTATCGTGATCGCTGCTGTCATTGTAGGTATCGCGTGGAAGAAATGTAACGAAGATACTGCTCCAACCAGCTGGAGCATCATTGATTCTTGTACGCAGCTTCTCGGTCCCTGTCATGGGTTGTGCTGTAGGTGACGAAATTGGAGACGCTTCTCCGTGGCGATGTGGACTTCCGCTCGACAAATGAAGAGGAAGATGGTCGTTTCCATATGCGAAGGTGTGTCTGAGTCGGTGTCGAAATTGGAGACGCTTCTCCATAGCTGCAATTGGAATTGGAGACGCTTCTCCGAAGGTCGCTCTTCCTCGGCCTGCCCTAAGAAACTCATTCCCGTAGATTGTGGATCCCCGTACTCAGCCTACCGGGTGGAGGAGGGGTTGTCGTCATTGAAGGTTTAGGGTGAAGGTACAATACACACTGTACAGCTAACAAAGCTTCCTCGTCCTCACAGTAGAGGAGTCCACAGACTTCTTGGATTCATGGCTCAATTGCCACCACCGGTCTCTCGAGTCTGTCGCAAATCACATACCCAGCGCGTTCCTCTGGGGGACCAACCGCAGCACTCCCCGGGGGTTTCGTGTGTCTGCCGACATCGCTCAAGTATCCGCGGTCCATTACCCGCCCACTTCGTATAGACTATCCAAATACCATACTGTATGTCGATCTCTTCTTGGCTTTGCCACTGGTTGACCTGTTACAAAATCGCTTCGAACACATTCCGATGTTTACCTGAACTCATCCTGATGATGCCGATGTTGACCCGAACTCCTCCGAGGGTGTTGATCCGAGTTCCTCCGAGGGTGGTGACACAATGTCCTCCGAGGGTGTTGACACAATGTCCTCCGAGGGTGTTGACACAATGTTGACCCAAACTCCTGCCAAACTGCTCTCCGTACTCCCAAACGTGTCCTGTTGCAGTATCGTTTGGTTGCCGTAATCTCGTATACCCGTAGAACTCATCACTGCGGCCATCACAGCCATCGCGGCGATCGCAGCCATCGCAGTCATCGCAGCCCTCTAAGCAGTTGAGTGTGAGATTTCGTCAAGAGGAGGCATCTAAGTCCTTTGCATCGTGGAATAGTCGTCCTGAGTCCGTAGGGTGTCCTGATCCCGGATGCGTTCGCAACGCATCCGGGACCCTGCGGCCTCGCTCCTATGGAGGTTCGCGATTCGACTGTTACCACTTGATTATTGTCGAAGATGGTATCCGGATCGTGGTCGCGCCCGGGCTCATATCCTGTTGTGACGAACCTGTGGAGACAATTGATTGATTGAGTCTAAGTCTAAGATGACACGTAGCCTATATACTAGCTGCCAGCCCTAACCCACAGCCAAGTGATGATGTACTCTACACAGACTCGGTCTAACAACCATTTTATCTCTGCCAATACAGAGAAACCTCCATGGTTGACCAAGGCATGTGTCCGCAGAGTCCGCGAAGTTGATCATCATCATGATGTCAGCTCAGGGATTATCACAGACACAATTCATGATAAGCGTCACCGAGTGTGGACAAAACAGGCTTTAATAACATTAGTGGAGAGTATGGAAGCATATATAGTTGAGGTAATATTGAATCTCACATTTAGAAGCCGCAACTGATTTCTGGTAGGTTTTCAACATGTCGGCTACTATCGCAAGGCAGGGAGGTCGGGTACAGCTTGAACAGTCTGACATGCGCCTTGCCATGAATATAGCCAACATGGCCAAAGGAGGGTTTTCCCACACCACAATAGAGGAAACACACCATCTCATCAACAAACCTTGCGCCTAAGTCTGAGAAGAGAAGATGTGGGGTGATGTGTTTCCAGGGCATGAATAGGTTAAAGCTGCAATAGAAAGACACCCGGCTATGGTTCTTGAAAATCTCATGGACAGCGGCATTCCTATCCAAAATGGCACAGCAACGAATCTGCAGACACTTTGGAGGCGCAAAGGCATGGGTGCATCTCCACCCGAACCAACACCATCTCTACCCAGAACGCCACCTGCGCTGCCTGCACAGCCTGCGCCACCTGGTGACAATGCGGCAGCTCAAATATCCGAAATCGGAGGTGTGCTACCCAGATATGTGTATATACATACTCCGCTTCCTAACCCTTAGTTTTTCAATCATGATGCATTTGCCAAGGATCGCAAGTGCGATCAAGATTTTATTCCAGATCTGCTGACTGATGAAGGAACAACCACTGGTTAGTTCACTCTCTGCTGCATGGTAATGGGGCTGACATCCATTTTGCAGATGAAAGCAGCCTATTGAGGGAACCTAGGAGTGAAGATGAGCATTGATCAACAGGAACAGCATATTTGAGTGTATTATGATCTACAATTAGCGGATATTTTTAAGTATATTTTAAAGGATATATATGTATGTGTTATTAAAGAACAATGTAGTGATAGAGGAGAAAGTGCATAAACGTGATAGAAAGGCTCCCAAAACACCCTTAACGATATACTATGCCAAATGAAATTATAGCATAGTGCAGATACGCTCAGGGCGAATTGAGCGTTAATGGCGCGTCAACAAATTTCGGTCATTTAAGTCAGGTAATTAGAATGTGATCTGGTTGTTGTTATTCATAATCACAGTATTGGCTGCCTGCGTGGGCAAATACGCGATCAATGACATCTCCGCTATCTTCTGAAAATGAGCGTCAATGTAGCATCAATACTTTTCAGTCTTGTAAGCAAGGTCATTGAAGTGTGATTTGCTCGCTGTTATGCATAACTGACGTATTGGTGGCCTTTATGGGCAAAGAATGGTGAGACGCGGTCACTGCCCCATTGTGCAAATGAGCCTCAATGCAGTGTCGACGATTGTTGACTTTGCATCTTGGGTAATCTGAGTGGCAACGGGCTGTAGATATCTATAAATGATGTATTGGCAGGCTTTAGGGGCAAACAGAACAGAGACACGCTCCCTGTCTCATCCTGAAAATGAGCGTCAACAGAGTGTCCACTATTTTTGGTCTTGCAACTTGGGTGATCCAACTGCCATGTTGTGGCAGAAACTCATATACGGAGTAATGGTGGCCATTTCAGACTAACCAGTGCATGATCTCTTCGTTACCTGATCATGAAAGGGAGCATCAATGGGGCTTCCACAATGTTTGTTCTTACAGATTGGGTCAGGAAGACATCGTGCAAATATTTGAGCTCATAACGGAACTACTGACTGCCTTTATAGGCAGAAACAGAAAACATAACAGGCAAACAACAGATTCCATCAACAAAAAACATTTCCGTCCGGGCAGAATGGCTAAGTCAGAGTGGACGCGCTCCGTCGGAGCCGTCAGAGACACCCCAGTGGCGGATCACTCCGCGCCCGGGATCAATACCAGGCGTCACATGGCCTATTGCCCTCTGATTGCCATTTCGCCATTTCTTCTCACTCTGTGGGTCTCCTATTTTGAACAAGCACTCTGGCGTTGTGGCCAACTGTGACCATATGTCGGAATGGGTTCATTGGGTACACGCTTGCATCGGGATTGCAATGCAATTGGTGATGCTGCGAAAATCTCTCCTCACATTCCTTCTACATTAAGCTCGAGGAGCGTAGCAAGATGAGAAGATATGATACTACCCAGCCGTGAGGATTAACGATATCTCGGAACGAGCGAGTGAGACCAAAAGTTGGGAAGGATAGAGTGTGTATTTCCGGTGTATGACAGTATGAGATGAAAATGAGATGCTGTCTATCTACACCAGGGTCTCCCGAATATAGATTCCGCGTCGCTCATTCCACCTCCGTTACCGCTGGATCCCCATACACCCACAGTCACGACTTAACGATATACTTGGAGGCCGTGATCGAGCGAGTTGGGACATTCAATTGGAGGCCAAGATCGTGCGAACTCAGAGATGCACTCTGAGGCTGTGACCGAGCAAGTTTGGAGATGCACTTGCAGGCTATGACCGAGCGAGATTGGAGGAGTACTTGGAGGCGGTCGATTTGTAGGGAGGCGCAACAGTAGCTGAGACTCTATTCATTAGTTCACTTGTAATCGTGGGAATGTAGAGAGTTGAGTAAAACATCCGCTGAGAGATGAGAAACTGGCTGGGAGCGGGAGACTGTCAATCTTGGGATGATGCTGTACTCGGAGTTAATTCATGATTATGGCATGGAGAGGTAGAGAGGGATGACTTAACTTGGTGTTCTTAGGTGATGGTAGAGTTGAGCACAAGAATGAGGCAGATCAGAGGAGATGGGGGGAATCATCATGAGAAACTGGGACTTAGAGAATTTTGTGTGCGATTCAATTGACCATCCCCAATACGGCAGGTATCAGTCCTAATCCGGCAGGTACTAACAATGATACGAGGTCTTCTAACTCAAATCAGGCAAGTCATACCCCCGATTTGTCAGGTCTGCTCGTATCTTTCATATCGTTCTCATCTTCATCCCCCATCTCTCTCTTTCTTGTCCACAACTCTACCATCATTGCAAGAACACCTAGTTAAGCCATCCCTCTCTATCTCTCCACGCCATCATCATGAGTTAACACCGAGTGCAGCTTACGCCGAGTGCAGCATACACCAAGTATAGCATACACTTAAGATTGTCTGTCGTTCCTTCACTCTCTCGATTTCGAGTAAACCCCGGAATGTAGCTTCCGGCGTACCTCCCCACAGATCGACTGCCACCAGCCAGTGCTCCATGAGAGCTTCAGAGGTAAAGTCACGTCATCACATTCCCACGGTTTCAAGTTAACTATCCGATGAATACAGTCTCAACATCTGCCGTGCCTCCCATCGATCGCTTCTAGATCGAGTACTCCTCTGATCTCCCTCGATCATAGCCTGCTGCAAGTGCATCTCTACACTCGCTCGACCACAGCTCGGAGTGCATCTCTGAGTTCACTCCATCTCGGTCTCCAATGGCATCTCCAACCTTGCTCGATGATGGCCTCAAAGTGCATCTCCACACTCGATCAATGACGGCCTCCCATCGCATCTCCAAACTCGCTCGATCATGTCCTCCCAGTCCATCTCTGAGTATACTTAAACTTGGTCTCGAATTGCATCTCCGAACTTGCTCGATCAGGGCCTCGGAGTGTCTCTCTGAGTTCACTCGATCGTTATCTTCCGGCGCACCTCGAATTGCTGACGATCACCGCATGCTGCCAGTCCAGATATACCGTGTGTAGATAGGTAGCTAGATAGATACATAGATACATAGATGAGAATACAAACTGAATGCATAAGTTTTGAAAATCGTTGAACAATAAGTAGTAGCTATGATTCAACATCACCAGGCATTGTGTAAAAGGCATCAGCATAACTGCAGCCCCTGCGAAGAGTGGAACACTCGTGTCCTTCTGATGGTGCGTAAACGTCACCAAAATGTAAAGGAGGTATGTATGCAACACGACCCGTCGCCTGGGCGATGGGTAGCAAGTATTTCTCCGTCTGAGGGTACGAGGTTCCGTCAGTGCCATCAGAGCCGTCCGGAACACCTGGTTGTTTCTGACGGAAACTAGAGCTGTTGCTGATGTCAAAAATACTCGATATTGCAAACTGCAACAGATGCAAACAGTGATTTCTGGATGTCGAGTAAATGATTTTGGTTAGATACTATTGTCAAACAACAAAAATATGAGCATTGAATAAATCAACAGATGAACCTGCTCAACTACACACTGAGAACCCGCCCAATTCAGCTGGGTTGTGAGACTTCCCTTGAACCATACCCAAATCACTAGTTCATGTATATTGTCAACCTGGACTGCCAATTTGGCAACAGTTCAGTTCAGACCCGGACCTGGACCCTCTGGGATGGTCCGGAAACTTTGCTAACACCATTCAAGCATATGGGATCACCACATGGTATACAATTGTCAGCGTGTTGATAATCACATTACCTGGATAGATTTAGAATCTTGGTGAGTGGTAACAGTCAAAGTCGCAACAGTTCAAACTCCAATTAACATTGATGGCGGACACATATAAATATCTCAATTCATTGTATCAGTTGGAAGGATACCCTATTTGCACAATATTCTGTTGCTGCACCATTCTGCAGCAAAGTTAGAGAACACTAAATCAGAATTGTAGGCAGAACTTCATTTTCAGCAGTTGATGTCTGCTGAATTCCTTTCCAATCATATTAAAGTCAATGTTTCAGGGGGAGAACATCAGTTCACAGAGAGGAGATTTATCCTAGAGAACCAACCTGTATGATATGATAATGAAGATGTGGGTATCGAATCATTTCCAGTTTTCATCAACCTACAGAGTGCTATCAAATTGCTTATGAATAGTCACTATCATTCAGATGTTGCATATAATATCTGGTACTCAGAGCATTTTGTAAACACAAACTGTTGAATCTCAATGCTTCAAAGTTGTCTTATTATTAATATTAGTCTTTGAAGCAGTTTATCAGACCATATGAATGTCCCATAAAACTTCATATTCAAATGGGTAGACAAATAATTGCATACAGTTCCAGTGAATTGAGGTGCAGTAAGCCATAAATTGGAATGCAGGATACAATGCAATGGCTGAGATTGCAAACTTGCCTTACTTTGACAGTTACTTGCAATCTCAGAAGCTGCCTTTTCTTAATGGATAGTTTCATCAAAATGTGTTCTTCAGACTATCTTGAGATTTGTTGTTAGCAGAAATCTGATATGATCTATTTAAGATGGCTCACAAAGTTAGACATATCAAAATATATGGTGTAAGTGTGCTGCCGAGAACCGATGCAGTCCCAGAGCAGAGCTTGATATTTACTTTTCCTCTCTTCAAGCTGTCTTGATGCAAATCAGTTCACAAATTGTATATCTGGATACAGTTTTTGGCATCCCAAATATACAAGTCAGTCAGAATCCAGTTAAGTCTGCATTAGAAGCGTGGTTGATTTATGTCACTTGGAGCATGTGCAATATACAGTGTGAGTGGGAGCTGCTGATCATCTACAGAGCCACTGAGCAAATTCTGCCATTTGAGATTCACTCTCTAACACTACTGCTCTATTATGCACCACAAACCACAGAAGCTTATGTAGCATCATGCAATCATTGGTTCAAACATACTTCTCAGTCGATATCAAGTTAAGCTTGGTTACTCATTTGCCGGGCCAGGGCATTGAAGATATAAGTGTACAGTGGACACCATACTTCAAAGCACAATTGACATGGATCATGACAGTCCTTTCATATATGTTGCAGCATTTACAAACTGATCAAGCATACATTCAGATATCAGCTGAGGCTGAGTGGAATAAACCTCATTCACCTAAATGTGTAGTTTCTGAAAAATGTTAATCTGTATATGCTAGTTGCAACAGATTCAAATGCATTCAGCAAGATGGAAAAAAGGTTGGAAATCAAACAACATGAAATGTTCAGGGGTATTACGAAGTGGGTATACACGCTTCAGGGGCTCACAGGGGTACCTTGACTGATATGATACATTGAGAATAACTGGCTGCTTGACGAACTTGGTAATGTATGTGGAGTATGCCTGATATATCCAGTCTAAGACTACCAAACTCAACATATCTGAGAATCTGATGGATGCCTGAACCTCAAGCAGAAGTGACAAAATTATTGGCTACTATAAAATTGGCACGTGACAGGTAGTGTTAGCAACGGGTCCGGGTAACCTGCCAGCTGTCTGGTGTTGGATCACCAAAATGCATCCGTTTGGTTCCAGACCGATCCAAAGATCTGTGCCGTTGCATCTTGGCAGGCGAAACACGGACCCGTACCGCTCAACCCGCAGGTTTCGCCGGGTTTGGCTAGACCCGTTTGTTCCAATCTCAGGTGCTGCGTTTTGGGTTTCACTATTTATCGTTGCATTTTGATATGCATCTGGTGATCGCTACATAGTGACATTGGTACATCACTGTGTGTTTTCGATGTATTAGCCGCCTTCATGATCAAAACCAACAGAGACATGCACCCTACCACATCCTGAGAATGAGCATCATCGGAGGGACAACGATTGTTAGTTGTGTATTTTGGGTATTCTGGGGGGCGACAAGTTGAACAAAGTCATAAACGAAGTATAGGCTGCCCTTATAGTAACAACAGAAGGCGAAAAGCTCCCTACCCCATCTTGAAAATGAGCGTCAATGGAGTGTCAACAAATGTTGGTCGTGCAGCTTCCATAGTATAAGTGGCTCTTGATCGCAAGCATCCATAAACAAGGATATGGCAGCCTTTGAAGGCCAATATGTATGGGATATTCCCGCCACATCATCCGGGACAGTAACAACTCATTTCATTTACAGAGCAACCTCCAAGTGTTCTTGAGCCTTTTGATGTGCAAAAACACTCAAAACAATGTATATAGATAATAACAGCCACATCGAGCTGTGATTAACTATGATGTAAGGCCAACAATTGTTGACGCACGGTTGGCGCTCATTTCCAAGATGGGACAGGGAGCAAGTCACTATCTCTTTTTCGTATAAAGGCAGCCAGTACATGGTTTATGACTTTCTTCAACATGTTGCCCCCCAGATTACCCCAGACAGAAGACCAACAATTGTTGACGCACCGTTGACCCTCATTTTCAAGTTGGGGCAGGAAGGGTATCACAGTCTGTTTTGCCTATAAAGGCGGCCAGAAATTCCCTTATGACTCTCTGCAACCTGTCAGCATTCTGATTACCCAGAAAGCAAGACCAAAAATGGTTGACGCTCCGTTGACCCTCATTTGAATGTATTGTACAGCCATTATCTGCTGCCATCGATCAATATATTAATATATATTTGGACTTATTGGTTGCCTATCTGTCCGATTGAGACTATACCCGTTGGCAAAGCCGAGCCCAGTAATCATATTGCACAGGACTCTCTCACTCTATCAAAATTGATATATCTCTCCGAATATTACATTTCGCCTGCCAAAGTTTTGTTTATGAACAAATATCCTCACACGACTGCTCAATATTGTCCCTTGATATTTCTCTAAGTGAAATCCTCGGTCAAGCAACATATAGAACCTGGTGAAAACATATTGACCCAATCAGTCCTACTTTTTCTTGTTTCCCTTATTCCTCCTTGTTTCCATTGCACTGACATTCATCAACCCCTTTTCGGCCTTGTTCATTGACCTCCGTGTAGGCCGAAAGAATCCAGGAACACTTGGTGCGGCACTCCTAACCCAGTTGTCTGGGCTTGCGGAAGTCTTTATGCCATTTCCTGGCTCTATATCGGATTCATTGTCTGCCTTGCAGTCCTCCTCTCTGTCGTTTGGATTGTCCAAATCAACATTCCCGTTAAGCAAATTTTGGGAGTCTGAAATTCTTCCAGGTGCGCTATCCTCGTCACTTTCGACTTGATGACAGTGGATTCTTTTGATTTGGAGGACGTTTAATACTTGTGTTTGTACTCCAGGGAGGTCCTTTGCAGACACAGCTGGTGGCAAAGTTGATCATACTGACAATTTAAATGCAGCCGCACCAGCATGTTGAAAGTTTGACCAGGATGCTTCGATGATCTCTTCGGTATCTGAAATGTATCCTACAGCAGTCATTTGCTTGTTTTGAGCATGGGATTCATTCTGTGTAGCATGTAGATTTTGGCTGCCCTGCCACATCTCCAAAATGATGTGCACATTGGCCATTCTGTGCAATGTTCTTTCTTCCGCCTCTTTCTTCAATTCCAAGTCGTGTTCAGTTTCCATGTTATCCAATGTAGCACAATTGCCCACCATTATTCTGGTTTTGGCTCGATCAAACTGCCTTACTATGACTTTTTCCCGAAGCGTCTCGCCAATGGTTGTAGACTGTCTCCAGGCAATAACATCATGCCGAAGGGTAAAACTGGCCTCCAATCCGACACCATGTGGTAAGATCTAGAAAATATCCTTTACCATGTGGGAGAAATGTGATTACTTTGAGTATGATTCGTCCTGCTGGTGCCACCACTCGGTGATATCTGATAACCTCAATGTACTGCTGATTCCAATGGGTCCGGAGTGGTAATCATCAAGATTTGGATCAACTTGCCCCCAGTTTCATGGTGCTTCAGGAGGTGAATTGAATTAGAGCATTGCGGCTGCCAATCAGCGTGATGCGCGATCGCTTTATCCTGGTGTCATTTCAGCCATGCCTTTAGGTGTAAGCAATCTTCATCAGTGCTGGAAATACCATATGGATCAAAAGATGATTGACCAAATCCAGAAGCGTTTCCAGAGGGGAAGTGAATGCTGTGCGAGACATTTTGAGGATCAATGACAGACATTAGTCGATGTTGGGCACAGTATTCATTCTGCACATACTGCAGAAAGGCGTCCTGGTAGTGGGTAGTAGAAAAAATCTCATCCTCAGGATTACTATCCCTCACCTTGTCTCACGTCCTGTATGATCGCAACTTCCGGATGGCATCGAGGATATGGGCCGAAATTACAAGCAGACCGGTCATTGGAGTGACTTCATCATGATATTTGGACAGCTTCTGTCGTGCAACCTTTACAGTGAAGTATAAGTGTTCCTTCCATGGTGTGATCTTCTTAGCCAAAGCTCATATAACGCCATCCGTATGATTGAACATGTAAATGTAGATAGTGATGACATGATACAGAGTGACTGTATACCTTTTCGACATCCACAGGGTGCAGTATCAGAACCGTCTCAAAACTTCCATGATGTACTTGACGATGGTCCATTCATCCTGTGGTGTGAAGAGTGGCAGGTAATCGCTGATTTTTGGAGTCTTGAGCCACTCGCAAGTGAATTCTCGTAATCGGTAGACTCGCTCAAGCCACCTTTCTCTCAAATTGCACTGGGTTTCGACATCCATAATAGGTTGTACTACTATTCGTACTTTGGCATTTTGACAGTGGACGAACTCGTTTCGACGACCAGGTGTCAGCGTAATCAATACAGGAAGCATTCTCTGCAAAATGAATGTCAGTTTGAGATCTTTCAAAATGTCTTGAAATACGTACTTTCTCAATTATCATTGCCAAACCTGGTCGCATAACCGACACCTTGTGGATTCGAGCATTGCCCCCTTTTCGCATTCTTTGACTCTTCCCAGTGACTGGGCTTTCAGTCTCTCCAAATTGCCGATTACACTCGTGGGTTTCACAAGACTTGGTGCGCTCTTTTACACCAAGATTGCTCATGAACACACCCAAAGCAACCTGAATGATGTGTGCCATGCACAGTATGCGGTTTCTCATTCCAGGCTACCGCTTTCCCTAGCCCTCAACGGTTGATTGTAGTACCCGAGTCATCGAGCAAGTTGAAGAAGCGTTATCTGTCGTAATTCCAACTAAATGGTTGTCAGTATTGTCAAAACGATCTAGAACCTCCTTCAAATGTATGGCTAGCCTTGCTCCAGTATGTTGACCTTTGACCTACAATTCTCAACTAGCATTTCAATTAGGAAAAGAACAGGCTATGTACCTTGTCAAATGCGAGTTGTAATTCTCACAATGCCCAATTTCATTCCACATTGTATGCTATGACTGATGTTAACACTAATTTGTTTGTGGATGTCCACCCATCTACAGCGAAGCAAACTTTATTTCTTGACCGCAATTGCTTCTCAATTGCATCCACTGTCAGTGAGCATTCCCTCCGGCAAATGTGGCTAAGGGTGCTGGCGGATGGCTGCAGGAACTCGCCACATAATGCGTGAAATGAACGTCGCAGCTCAAGGTTTGAAATAGCATTCCATGGAGTGTGAGCCGAAACAAATCCTACTATGAGGTAGCGATTCCAGGCATCTTAATGAAATTTGGCAGTTAGGTAGTCCTTTGCTGCCAGTTTGGAGTATTCTGTCTGTCATTTAGGTTAATCAATGTAAGATCTAACTGTCGACTATGAATTTCTTTTGCAGACTTACTATTGTAATTCCACGACTGCCTTGTCTCTTCAATATGGCTAAAGCGGTTTCATCAACACTTGTACTGGTCAATTCAGCAACCTCCAACTCTGTTAATTCGTTTAACTTTACAACGTGCGCTTTTGCCAGCAACAGTTTCCCTATGGAGCTGGTCCCATGTTCCGATGGACGGCAAAGAACTCAATGGCCCATGATAGATATAATCCCAGGGCTGCCAGTCTCCTCAATTCTGCAGTGCAAATAGAAGCGCCACAAAGGCGCATGTTCAGGATTACTCCCTGCAACAGGACGTTTTGAGCCCACATTCATTGATACCCATCAAGCATCAAATATGATTGTCAAAGTAAGGTCGCTCAAATCGCGAATAATGACAGGTTCATTTTCGGAATATATCATAACCTCTAGCAATGAGGTATTCATAGATTGGGAATCCAACATGGTTGTAGGAATTTGAAAGCTGTGTAATTCCGGTTGAGAGACTGTCAAAAGTAACATTATTGTTGAGTAGAACGCTGGTGCTTAAATATTGACTCCTGAGCTACACGAAAGACAAAAGTAAGACATGTGAGACATTGCATACATAGTTGTGAAGTTGTATAGAGGTGCATACAGACAAGACTGACCGTTAAAATCTCTATTTACGAATGATGCAAGGCATTTTGTTGCTGTGAAGCTTACTGAGCCCAACATAACCTGTTGCCGCTCCGCAGACACTTATTTCTAGGGGGCGGTTGCAGAATGGTTACTGGCATCAATACTTACAAAGGCGGCCTATACATCGATTATGGGTGTAGGTCGATGCACAGCCCTTGGATTTTGCACGTTGCATGACCAACAATCATTGACGCTCCGTTGATGCTCAGTTGACGCGCAATTTGAGGCCATAGTAGCGATGCTATCGCAAGCATTTTTACCTAGAATGGCAGCCGGTAGTTGAAATATGAGTTGATGTAGCTGGACAGCCCTTGAAAATTCAAAGATAGAAAGCCAAAAATCGTTAACGGTCCATCGATGCTCATTTTTAGGACATCATAGTGATCGTTGCAGAAGCACTTTTGCCTAGAGAGGCGGCCAATATGATGATTATGGATAAATGTTGCCGCACAACTGTTGGATTTTCAAACATGCATGGGCAATGATTGTTGACACTAACTTTTTGGACACAGTAGAGATGTTACCCCAAGCGTTTTTGCCTAGAGAGGCGGCCGACAGTTCAATTATGGGTCAATGTCGCCGCACAGCCCTTGCATTTTCCAAGATGTAAGGCAAGAAATCCTTGACGCTACATTGACGCTCCTATATAGGACATAGTACTGATGTTGGGGCAAGCACATTTGCCTTGAAAGGCGGCCGAAATTACGATTATGGATCAATGTCACCACACAACCCTTAGATTGTGAAAGATGCAAGGCCATCAATTGTTGATGCTCTGTTGACGTTCATTTTCAGGACACAGTATTGATGTTGCCCCAAGTGTTTTTGCTTAGAGAGGTGGCCGATAGTTCGATTATAGGTTCCTGTTGCCGCACAGCCCTTGCATTTTGCAAGATGTAAGGCCACAAATCGTTGATGCTCCATTGACGCTGATTTTCAGGACATAGTAGCGATGTTGTCGCAATCATTTTTGCCTAGAAACGCGGCCGACAGTTCCAGGATGAGTCAATCGCACGGCACAGCCCTTGGGTTTACAAGATGCAAATCCAATAATCGTTGCAGCTTGGTTGACAATCATTTTCAGGACACAGTAGCGATGTTGTTGCAGCATGTTTGCCTAGAAAGGCAGCCGATATCCTGATCATGGGCAAATCTCGCCACACAGCCCTTGGATTTTCCTAGATGCAAGGCCAGAAATCGGTGACGCTCTGTAGACGCTCATTGTTAGGATTGGGCAACCAGAGTATTGTTTCCCTTTTGGGCTATAACTCCCACCAACACATTCACTTTGCAAGGACGAGACAATAGAGCAATTTGATTGTCGAATGTGTATGACTAAAAATCATTGATGCTCTGTTGACGCTCGCATTAAACACATTGAATCAGCATTCGTACACCCAATCATTCTATGCAACAAATCCCATATGCATCATTGACATCCAATGTTGCGTTTCTAAGTATTATAATTTGCATCGAGAAGCGTTCTCACCTCTCGATTTCTGATCAACCTCTATCCGGTTTATCTGAGTGCGTAATCATGTGGACCTCTCACATTTCTTTCCCCAATTTACAGCATGTAGACCATTTCACTAGTTGTTGATTAATATAGCTCGACTTCCTCACCTTTCTTCATCCAGCTTCTTCTCCTTGATTTCCATGACATACCATATGCAATTTCAAATATCTCAATCATGTGAACAATGTCTGATTGGGGAGTTATGCATTTGGATGCGTGGCTAAATGCAGCATGAAGGTTGTCATTCAGACAGATTCGTATTGAGGATGGACTGCTCCTTCTATGGCTCATATGAGATCACTCGCACAAATTTTGTTAGTATATTTCGTCAGTAATATAGCTTTTGCTTTCTCACTAAACAGTAACAGGCAGGACAATATCAAGTTCATTGGCTGTCAATCAACTTGATTTGGAGTCTAGAACTTTCCAATGGCCCGTACAACCGTTCCACACACACTGATGTATCATCATGTCTCACAATTCGGTCACTAAAATCTAGCAAACGCTGACACGTAGCAAAATTGGTACACAAATTGGTTTTGACAGAGACATGACATCAACAATATGTATTTGCCTATCGATTCCTCCGCTGACAGAGGAGTTGTGAGCATGTCTTCGTGCAAATCCAATTTTTAGATAAAAATCAGGTGGTGAGGCTATGTGCAGGGGTGAAGGCTTACAAGTTAAACAGGCTTCGGATTCTGAAGAGGTGATGAATCGGGCTCCGCGCCGGGCGCAAGACCGGCTGTACCTGTGTTTGACTGTGGCTTCCCAGATTCAAGCTTAATACGACAACTTCGTGGTCGAGAAGTCACTTGCTGCATTCGTGATATTCGGGGGATAATCTCAAGACACTCCACATGCTCTTCAAATGTTGTCGATGAAGGTGCAGCTGCATCATCATCCGTTTGCAGTTTAACGACTGCTGTCACATTCAATTCGGATGTGCGGTTCTTCTCATCTCTTCGACGGAAGTAGTAGGTTGCGTCCCCCTTTCCCGGTTGTGTCTATTCATCAAGCTTCATCAGATGCTGCTGAAACCTCTCCATGCGCTGCTGTACCATTCGAGAGATTGTGCCTATCACCCAGCCAAGTTCATCATCTTTGCTCAGCTTGCCGTGCTCTGTCTCGGCATCATCCTCATCCTCCCTATCCTCCCCATCGTCAGAACTTGCAAGATCGCTCAGACTGTCTCCGATAGCAACCATCATCGCCTCAATTGTCTTTTCCGGCTCTCTGGTCGCCAATCCCATGCGTCCAGCTGTCCCCCTGTCTTCCTGCCCTTGCTTGATCGCTGCCAATGCATCTTCAACTCGCGTTCTCGCGACAGCGTGATCTCTCTCAACATAATCCTCGATCCATTCCTCTTTCTCTAAAATTGCTTAAGAAGTGCCTTTCTCGTCGTTTCTAGGCCGCAGGCTTCTTTTTGGATTGCAATCTGCGCACTTCCCCAAGGCCCAGGACTCTGTCTGCTTCCAAGCCACTCTTGCTTTCATTCGCTTGATAATGTCGTCGTGTGGACCACTTTGTTGATTTGCGGTATTTGCCAGCCAGAAGTGGCGAAAGGTTCTTGTTCGGCATATTGACCATTGTAGTATGCATTGACTTCATTGTTGGGCGACATGTTGGATGTTGCAAGATATGGACAGTATGGAGGCAAGCTGTATCTTTTATTTCAAGGTTGGTACGTTTACTCAACTTGAACACAGCAAGATCTGCATTTTGTCTGTCAATGAAACGGGAATAGTGAGGCTCACCGTACAACATGACTGGATTGTTAGCCTGAGTTTCAGGCATTATCCCAGGGATCTTTTGAGACAGACATCAGCCGACATCCTTTCCCTCGAAGAATGTCATATTTATATCTGACAATCATCATATTTCGGCTATTGTACAGCTCAATCTATCCATGGAAAAAAATACACAACCTTGGACCGACTGATTGCCAATTGCAAGATGGTGGGAAACCCCCGCAATTTGCATTCATATGCCGCTAGGTTGATGTTGAGTATAACGTACATGTTGGCTGCTACTTATTCCATTCTGACATGAAGCTCACTATATATTCCTCAGGACTTCCCACTTCTTTTCTTTATCATCTTTCTCTCCTATCCCTCACCACCAAATCATGGATACACAAACATCTCAGTCATGTGGCGACAGAAATATGGCAAGCCAATCAATGGGCACTTCGGTCAGTACGTCACTCCTTTGTTCACAGCAATAACACCGACACCAGTTAGTCCACTGCGACACAGCCAATGAATCCGCCAAAGACATGACCCAGGATGCAGATTTAAAAATCGTCCGTAAGACCGGAAGCAGCATGAATACGTTGCAGCATGCAATTGCATCAGCAACAACCCTAGTTTCCATCTGAAACACTCGGGTGTTCCGGACGGCTCTGACGGCTCTGGCGGAACCTCGTACCCTCTGACGGAGAATCAGACGCGACCCGTCACCCAAGCGACGGGTCGCGTTGCATACCTCCCTTGCGGCGGCTATTATACCATGCCTCTTATAGGCTTCCTTTACTTTGCGTCCGGAATGTGGTGACGTATACGCACCTCCAGAACGACACGTATGTTACACTCTTCGCAAGGGTTGTAGTTATGCAGTAGCCGTTTACACACGCCTGACTATGATTATGCCTTTCTTCGGCCGATAGCCACATTCCGCACTCTCATTTATGATTAGCTTTGAGATTTTGTCACTTATTGCAATACAGTTTTCGCTTCGGATACATCGCTTGCCGTTGCATTTGCTTCGCCATTATCGTATTTTACATGTCTGAAATATACTGTCCAATCTTCACACTCTCTAGTACTATGCCCTCAGTCCTCCACATTCTGCGTT